>QFCS01001110.1_pt1 | contig 116600 bp, 97 predicted proteins | sample 3576561 | NCBI WGS metagenome assembly QFCS01 | reverse complement strand
TTCACCTTCCGCACAAACAACCCCACCGAGAGAGTCTAAATCGCTGTCATTAGTGCCCCGAACGGACACCAACATCCCCGGAAAATCAACGATCTCAGGCCACAGAAGACCAAAACACGAGAAAGTGGCACGAGTCAGGTCGGATGGGTGGGCGAAGTACGAGCTCGACGACCGTCCGCTGAGCCGGCAGCGTCTGCGCGACGAGAAGCGGCGCGAGGACCGCATCCGTCGCGCCGGCTTCACCGTCGCGCGCTGGGACATGAACGACGCCGCGAGTGTCGCACCTCTGCGGTCGATCCTCCTCAGCGCGGGACTGCGTCGTGTCGCCCCTGAACAGCACGCGATGCTGGCGACTCTCCGACCCTCCGCGCCTCGCGCCAGCCGGTGAACCTGCAGTGCGCGCGTGAACCCACAGCGCAGCGCGCGAGGTTCGCGCGGGCACTGTAGGTTCGCGCGGGCGTGCGCGATCGCGGGGCGCGAGCGCGTCAGGCGATGGGGGCGGGTGTCACGCCGAACGGGGCGAGACCGGCGGCGCCGCCGTCGAGGGCGGTGAGCACCCAGATGCCACCGGCGTGCACGGCGACCGAGTGCTCCCAGTGCGACCCGTCCATACCGTCGACGGTCGACACGGTCCAGTCATCATCTTCCACGAAGGTCGCCTCCGACCCGGCCACCACCATCGGCTCGATCGCCAGGCACAACCCGGGCTTTACCTCGGGGCCGAGGTCGGCGACGCGGTAGTTGAACACCGTCGGACCCTCGTGCATGCGGCGGCCGATGCCGTGGCCGACGTAGTCGCGCAGGATGCCGTAGCCCTCGCCCGACGACTCGATCGAGGTCTGCACGGCATCCCCGATCTCGCCGACGCGACGCGCCGAGGCGAGTGCGGCGATGCCGGCCCACAGCGAGGTCTCGGTGACCTCGGACAGCCGCTCGCGCGCGGCCACCAGCTCGGGACGACTCTCGTCGGGCACGACCACGGTGATGGCGGAGTCACCGTTCCACCCCTTGAACTGGGCGCCGGCGTCGATCGACACGATGTCACCGGGCTCGAGCACACGCTCCCCCGGGATGCCGTGCACCACCTGCTCGTTCACGGAGATGCACGTCGTGTGACGGTAGCCGCGCACCAGCTGGAAGTTCGATTCCGCGCCGCGGGAGGTGATCACTGCGGCCGCCGCGGCGTCGAGCTCGGCCGTGGTGACACCGGGCCGCACCAGCGCGCGCACCTCCGCGAGGGCGGCCGCGGTGATGCGTCCGGGCTCGACCATCGCCCGCAGCTGGGCGGGTGTCTTGTAGAGGGAGCGGCGAAGTCCCACGGTCAGGCGGTGATGCCGCGCGCACTCAGCGCCGCGACGATGCGCTCGTAGACCTCGTCGAGCGACCCGACGCCATCGACCTCGTCGACGATCCCGCGCGAGCGGTACACGTCGAGGATGGGCGCGGTCTCCGACTCGTAGATCGACAAGCGCTTGGCGATCGACTCCTCATTGTCGTCAGCGCGACCCTGCTCGGCCGCGCGCAGCGACAGACGGGCGATCGACTCTTCGCGAGGAACCGACAGCTCGATGACGGCGGTCAGCGGCTCCCCGCGTTCCTCAAGGAACGCGTCGAGGTCGCCGACCTGGCCGAGGTTGCGCGGGTAGCCGTCGAGGAGGAACCCGCCTGCGGCGTCGTTCTGCTCCAGGCGATCGCGGACGATGGCGCTGGTCAGCTCGTCGGGAACCAGGTCGCCGGCATCGATGATCGCCTTCACCTGCTGGCCGAGCTCGGTGCCCTCTTTGACGTTCGCCCGGAAGACGTCTCCGGTCGAGACCGCGGGAATGCCCAGAGCCTCGGCGACCCGCACCCCCTGTGTACCTTTGCCCGACCCCTGGGGGCCGATGATCAGCAGACGTGCGGGAGTGGATGTCATCGAAGAAGCCCTTCGTAGTGTCGCTGCTGCAGCTGTGCGTCGATCTGCTTCACGGTCTCGAGACCGACACCGACGATGATGAGGATCGAGGCGCCGCCGAACGGGAAGTTCTGGTTGGCCCCGACTGTCGCCAGGGCGACGAGCGGGAGCAGCGCGATGAGGCCGAGGTAGATCGAGCCGGGCAGCGTGATGCGCGTGAGCACGTAGTCGAGGTACTCGGCGGTGGGCCGGCCCGCACGGATGCCGGGGATGAAGCCGCCGTACTTTTTCATGTTGTCGGCGACCTCGACCGGGTTGAACGTGATCGCGACGTAGAAGTAGGTGAACCCGATGATCAGCAGGAAGTACACCAGCATGTAGAGCGGGTTGTCGCCGGTGGTGAAGTTCGCCTGGATCCAGCTGACCCAACCGGGCACGTTGCCGTCGGCATCCGGTGTCTGGTTGAACTGGGCGATCAGCGCCGGGATGTACAGCAGCGACGAGGCGAAGATGACCGGAACGACACCGGCCATGTTGACCTTGATCGGGATGTAGGTGTTCGTGCCACCCAGCGTGCGACGGCCCACCATGCGCTTGGCGTACTGCACCGGCACGCGGCGCTGCGACTGCTCGACGAAGACGACGAGAGCGACGACGGCGATACCGACGGCCAGCACGAGGAGGAAGACCTCGAAGCCGTTGGTGAGGTTGATCGCCCACAGCGCCGACGGGAACGAGGCGGCGATGGAGGTGAAGATGAGGATCGACATGCCGTTGCCCACACCGCGTTCGGTGACGAGCTCGGCGAACCACATGATGAGGCCGGTACCGGCGGTCATCGTGATGATCATGAGCAGTTGCGCCCACCACGCCTCTTCGGTGAGGAGGGTCTCACACTCGGGAACGCCGGTGGCGTTGCCGAACAGCTGGCCCGAGCGGGCGACGGTCACCAGCGTGGTGGACTGCAGCAGCGCCAGCGCGATCGTGAGGTAGCGCGTGTACTGCGTCAGCTTGCTCTGGCCCGCCTGGCCCTCCTTGTAGAGGGTCTCGAAGTGCGGGATGACGACGCGCAGCAGCTGCACGATGATCGTCGCTGTGATGTAGGGCATGACACCCAGGGCGAAGATCGACAGCTGCAGCAGAGCGCCGCCGGAGAACAGGTTGACGAGCGAGAGCAGGCCATCGGTCGAACCGGTCTGCTCGAGACACGACGTGACGTTCGGGAAGTTCACGAACGGCGTCGGCACGTGAGCACCGAGACGGTAGATGGCGATGATCGCCAGGGTGAAGGCGATCTTCCGCCGAAGATCCGGCGTGCGGAAGACCCGCGCAATGGCGCTGAACAAGAGATTCCTCCAGATGGACGGCGGCGTGTCGGGACACGCCGTCTCCAGAGTACGGCAACAGGGGCCGACCCGGCTGATGAACCGGGTCGGCCCCTGTCACAGGACTACTTGACCGAACCGCCCGCGGCGACGATCTTCTGCTCGGCAGAGCCCGAGACCTTGTCGACGGCGACGTCGAGCTTGACCGAGATGTCGCCGGTGCCGAGCACCTTGACCTTCTCGTTCTTGCGCACGGCACCCTTGGCGACCAGGTCGCTCACGGTGACCTCGCCACCGGTGGGGTACAGCTCGGCGAGCTTGTCGAGGTTGACCACCTGGTACTCGACGCGGAACGGGTTCTTGAACCCGCGCAGCTTCGGCGTACGCATGTGGAGCGGCATCTGGCCACCCTCGAAGCCGACCTTCACCTGGTAGCGAGCCTTCGTACCCTTGGTACCGCGACCGGCCGTCTTACCCTTCGAGCCCTCACCGCGACCCACACGGGTCTTGGCGGTGTTGGAACCCGGGACGGGACGGAGGTGGTGCACCTTGAGCACGCCGGGGCGCGCGGCGACGGCATCCTTCTTGGCGACGTCCTTCTTGGCGGCCGGCTTCTTGGCAGGAGCCTTCTCGGCCTTGTCGGCGGAGTCGGCGGCAGCCTTCTTCGCCGGAGCCTTCTTGGCCGCCGGGGCCTTCTCCGCGGCCGGCTTCTTGGCGGCCGCGGTCTTCTTCTCGACGACCTCTTCGGTCGTCTTCTCAGCCTTCTCGGCCATCAGTCGATCTCCTCAACCTTCACGAGGTGTGCGACGGTCTTGACGTACCCGCGCGTCTGCGAGTCGTCGGGACGGACGACCGAGTCGCCGATCCGCTTCAGACCGAGGGAACGCAGCGTGTCGCGCTGGTTCTGCTTCTCGCTCACCTTGGACTTGACCTGCGTGACCTTCAGACGGGCAGCCATCAGGCACCAACCTTCTGTGCCGCGATGGCCTCGGCCTCGGCACGGATCAGACGGGCGGGCGCGACCTGGTCGAAGTCCAGACCACGGCGCGCAGCGACCGCACGGGGCTCTTCGAGCTGCTTCAGCGCGGCGACCGTCGCGTGCACGATGTTGATCGTGTTCGACGAACCCAGCGACTTGGACAGCACGTCGTGGATGCCGGCGCATTCGAGCACGGCACGCACCGGACCACCGGCGATGACACCGGTACCGGCGGCAGCCGGACGCAGCAGCACCACACCGGCAGCGGCTTCACCCTGCACCGGGTGCGGGATGGTGGAGCCTGCGCGCGGCACGCGGAAGAAGTTGCGCTTGGCCTCTTCGACACCCTTGGAGATGGCGAGGGGAACTTCGCGGGCCTTTCCATAGCCGACGCCGACGAGGCCGTTGCCATCGCCCACGACGACCAGCGCCGTGAAGCTGAAGCGACGTCCACCCTTGACGACCTTCGAGACGCGGTTGATCGTCACGACACGCTCGAGGAACTGGCTCTCGTTGCGGTCGCGTGATCCCCGGTCACGGTTGGGGTTGCGCTCGCGGCCACCGCGACGCGGCTCACGCTCGCGCTCGGCGGGCGCCTCGGTCGCAGCCGCGGCCTCAGGCGCGGTCTGCTCGGCAGTGGCTGCCACTTCGGTCTCCTTGATTTCACTCACAGGTTCAGTCCCCCCTCGCGGGCGCCGTCGGCGATCGCCGCAACACGGCCCGCGTAGCGGTTGCCACCGCGGTCGAACACGACATCTTCGATGCCGGCGGCCTTCGCACGCTCGGCGACGAGCTCGCCGACCTTGCGTGCCTTGGCGGTCTTGTCACCCTCGAAGGTCCGCAGATCGGTCTCGAGCGTCGAGGCCGAGGCAACGGTGTGACCCTTGCTGTCGTCCACGACCTGGACGAAGACGTGGCGGGCCGAACGGGTGACGACCAGACGCGGACGCGCCTCGGTGCCCACGACCTTCTTGCGAAGGCGGGCGTGACGACGCGCGCGCGCGTCGGACTTCGACTTCACAGCCATGATTACTTACCAGCCTTTCCGGCCTTGCGACGGACGACCTCGCCGGCGTAGCGCACACCCTTGCCCTTGTACGGCTCGGGCTTGCGGATCTTGCGGATGTTGGCGGCGGCCTCACCGACGGCCTGCTTGTCGATGCCGCTGACGGTGAGCTTGTTGTTGCCCTCGACCGTCAGCGTGATGCCGGCGGGCGCCTCGACCAGCACCGGGTGCGAGAAGCCGAGAGCGAACTCGACCGCCGTGCCCTTCTGCTGCACGCGGTAACCGGTGCCGACGACCTCGAGGCCCTTGGTGTAGCCCTGGGTCACGCCGATGATGTTGTTGTTGATGAGGGTGCGGGTGAGCCCGTGCAGCGAACGCGACTCGCGCTCGTCATCCGGACGGGAGACCAGAACCTGGTTCTCCTCCACCTTGACCTCGATGGGGCGCGCGACGGTGAGCTTCAGCTCGCCCTTCGGGCCCTTGACGGCGACATCCTGCCCGGCGACCTCGACGGTCACGCCTGCGGGGATGTCGATCGGAAGACGTCCAATACGCGACATGTCAGATCACCACACGTAGGCGAGGACTTCCCCACCCACGCCCTTCTGCTCGGCCTGGCGGTCGGTGAGAAGACCGGAGGAGGTGGACAGGATCGCGACGCCGAGGCCACCGAGAACGGTGGGCAGCTCGGTCGACTTCGCGTAGACGCGCAGACCGGGCTTGGAGACGCGCTTGATGCCGGCGATCGACCGCTCGCGGTTCGGGCCGTACTTCAGCGTCATGGTGAGGGTCTGGCCGACACGGGCGTCCGAGACCTCCCAGCCGGCGATGTAGCCCTCCTGCTGGAGGATCTCGGCGATGTGGGTCTTGAGCTTCGAGCTCGGCAGCGACACGGTGTCGTGGTGCGCCGAGTTCGCGTTGCGCAGACGGGTCAGCATGTCAGCGACCGGGTCTGTCATCGTCATTTCTTGGTTTCCTTTGTTCAGTGGTTTCGGATGCCGTTACACGACAGCCGACCTGCTTGATGGGGTGTTACTGGGCGTCGTCCGTCTTGAACGGGAACCCGATCTGGCGCAGCAGCGAGCGTCCTTCGGCATCCGTCTTCGCCGTGGTGACGATCGTGATGTCGAAGCCGCGCACGCGGTCGATCTTGTCCTGGTTGATCTCGTGGAAGACCGACTGCTCCTGCAGACCGAACGTGTAGTTCCCGTGGCCGTCGAACTGCTTGGGCGACAGACCGCGGAAGTCGCGGATGCGGGGAAGCGCGAGGGTCACGAGGCGGTCCAGGAACTCCCACGCACGGTCACCGCGGAGGGTGACGTGTGCGCCGATGGCCTGGCCCTCACGCAGCTTGAACTGCGCGATCGACTTGCGCGCCTTCGTGACGACCGGCTTCTGACCGGTGATCTTGACGAGGTCGTCGACCGCGCCATCGATCACCTTGCTGTCGCGAGCTGCCTCGCCGACACCGGTGTTCACGACGACCTTGACGATCCCGGGGATCTGCATGACGTTCGCGTAGCCGAACTCTTCCTGCAGAGCCTTCTTGATCTCGCCCTGGTACTTCTGCTTCAGGCGGGGCTGGATCTTGCCAGCCGCCGCGGCAGTGGTGGTGCTCATGTTCAGAGGTCCTTGCCGCTCTTCTTCGCGTAGCGCACGCGAACCGTGCGCTTGACGCCGTCCTTGGTCTGCTCCTCGACACGGTGGCCGACGCGGGTCGGCTTCTTGGTCGAGGGGTCGACGACAGCGACGTTCGAGATGTGGATCGGGGCTTCCATCGTTTCGATGCCGCCCGTCTTGGTGCCGCGCTGGGACTGGCCCACGCGGTTGTGCTTGGTGACGTAGTTGACGCCCTCGACGATCACACGGTTCTGCTCGACGAGTACCTCGAGCACCTTGCCCTGCTTGCCGCGGTCGCCGCCCTTGTCCTGCTTCTTACCGGTGATGACCTGAACCAGGTCGCCCTTTTTGATCTTCGCCATGATCAGATGACCTCCGGGGCCAGCGAGACGATCTTCATGAACTTCTTGTCACGAAGCTCGCGACCGACGGGTCCGAAGATGCGGGTGCCGCGGGGCTCCCCGTCGTTCTTCAGGATGACGGCGGCGTTCTCGTCGAACTTGATGTAGGAGCCGTCGGGACGACGGACTTCCTTCTTGGTGCGGACGACGACGGCCTTGACCACGTCGCCCTTCTTCACGTTGCCGCCCGGGATCGCGTCCTTGACGGTCGCCACGATGATGTCGCCCAGTCCGGCGTACCGGCGGTTCGAGCCACCGAGGACGCGGATCGTGAGCAGCTCCTTGGCGCCGGTGTTGTCGGCGACCTTGAGGCGGGACTCAGTCTGAATCACTTCTTACTCCTTGGGTTCCAAGAAGGCCGGGGCCTTACTTGGCCTTCTCGAGGATCTCGACCAGACGCCAGCGCTTGGTGGCGCTGAGCGGGCGGGTCTCGTTGATGAGCACGAGGTCGCCGATGCCGGCATTGTTCGCCTCGTCGTGGGCCTTGACCTTCGACGTGCGGCGGATGACCTTGCCGTAGAGCGGGTGCTTCACGCGGTCCTCGACCTCGACGACGATCGTCTTGTCCATCTTGTCGCTGACCACGTAGCCGCGGCGTGCCTTGCGGTAGCCACGGGCGTCGACGTCGCGTACGTCGTGCGCGGCCGACTCGTGCCCGGCAGCCTGCACCGGAGCCTCGGCCACGGGGGCCTCGACCTTGGCGGCGGGCTTCTTGGCGGGCGCCTTCTTGGCGGCCGGAGCCTTGGGCGCGGCGGCCTTCTTCTCAGTCTCAGCCATCACTCGGCCTCTTCCTTCGCGGCCTCGTCGGCGGCATCCGCCTTCTTGGCCTTGGTCTTCTTCGCCTTCGTCGCGACCTCGGCGGGTGCGGGCGTGGCACGGATGCCGAGCTCGCGCTCACGGATCACGGTGTACAGCCGCGCGATGTCGCGCTTGACCGCACGGATGCGGCCGTGGCTGTCGAGCTGGCCGGTGGCCGACTGGAAGCGCAGGTTGAACAGCTCTTCCTTGGCCTTGCGCAGCTCCTCGACGAGGCGCTGGTCTTCGAACGTGTCGAGCTCGCTGGGAGCGAGCGTCTTGGTACCGACGGCCATTACGCGTCGCCCTCCTCGCGCTTGATGATGCGTGCCTTCAGCGGCAGCTTGTGGATTGCACGGGTGAGTGCCTCACGAGCGAGTTCCTCGTTGACACCCGCGACCTCGAAGAGGACGCGGCCCGGCTTGACGTTGGCGACCCACCACTCCGGCGAACCCTTACCGGAACCCATGCGGGTTTCGGCGGGCTTCTTGGTGAGCGGACGGTCGGGGTAGATGTTGATCCACACCTTTCCGCCACGCTTGATGTGACGGGTCATCGCGATACGAGCGGACTCGATCTGACGGTTGGTCACGTAAGCGGGCGTGAGCGCCTGGATGCCGAACTCACCGAACGACACCTTGGTGCCACCGGTGGCCTGGCCCGAGCGGCCCGGGTGGTGCTGCTTGCGGTACTTGACCTTGCGGGGAATAAGCATCAGGCAGACGCTCCTTCTGCGACGGGGGCCTCGTTGCGCGGGCCACGGCGACGGTCGCCGCGGTCGTCACGACCGCGGGACTTCGGGGCGTTGGCCTGCTCGCGCGCGAGCTCCTTGTTGGTGAGATCGCCCTTGTAGATCCAGACCTTCACGCCGATGCGGCCGAAGGTGGTCTTGGCCTCGTAGAAGCCGTAGTCGATGTTCGCGCGCAGCGTGTGCAGCGGCACACGACCCTCGCGGTAGAACTCCGACCGGCTCATCTCGGCGCCGCCCAGACGACCCGACACCTGGATGCGGACACCCTTGGCGCCGGCGCGCTGTGCACCCTGCAGACCCTTGCGCATCGCGCGACGGAACGCCACACGAGCAGAGAGCTGCTCGGCGATACCCTGTGCGACCAGCTGAGCGTCGGCCTCGGGGTTCTTGACCTCGAGGATGTTCAGCTGAATCTGCTTGCCGGTGAGCTTCTCGAGGTCGGCGCGGATGCGCTCGGCCTCGGCGCCGCGGCGGCCGATGACGATGCCCGGACGGGCGGTGTGGATGTCGACGCGAACGCGGTCACGCGTGCGCTCGATCTCGATTCCGCTGACGCCGGCTCGGTCGAGCTGGGTCTGCAGGAGCTTACGGATCTTGACGTCCTCGGCCACGTAGTCGGCGTAACGCTGGCCCGGCTTCGTGGAGTCGGAGAACCAACGCGACACGTGGTCCGTGGTGATGCCGAGGCGGAAGCCGTACGGGTTGACCTTCTGTCCCATTACTTGCTCGCCTTCTTGGTCGTGGTCGCGGCCGGAGCGTCAGCGACCTCGGGGGTCGCGAGCTCGATCGTGATGTGGCTCGTGCGCTTCTTGATCTGGAAGGCACGACCCTGGGCGCGGGGCTGGAAACGCTTGAGCGTCGTGCCCTCGTCGACGTACGCGTTCTTCACGTACAGGTCCTGCTCGTCCAGGAACTCGCCGTCCTTGTCCGCCTTCACGCGGGCGTTGGCGACCGCAGCCGCAACGAGCTTGTAGATCGGCTCGCTGGCACCCTGGGGCGCGAACTTCAGGATGGCGAGAGCCTCCTGAGCCTGCTTCCCCTTGATGAGCGCGACGACACGACGAGCCTTCTGAGGGGTCACGCGGATGTGCTTCACGCGTGCGATGGATTCCACCATGTCTCTCCTCCTCTAGTCCTCTCTGGAACGCCCCCGCGTCAGCGGCGGCGACCCTTCTTGTCGTCCTTCTCGTGGCCGCGGAAGGTGCGGGTGGGCGCGAACTCGCCCAGCTTGTGGCCGACCATGGTCTCGGACACGAACACGGGGATGTGCTTGCGTCCGTCGTGCACTGCGATGGTGTGTCCCAGCATGGCGGGGATGATCATCGAACGGCGCGACCAGGTCTTGATGACGTTCTTGGTGCCGGCTTCGTTCTGCGAGACGACCTTGCGAAGCAGGTGCTCGTCGACGAAGGGGCCCTTCTTAAGGCTGCGAGGCATCTTCCTCTACTCCTACTTGCGCTTCTTGCCGGCGTTGCGACGACGGACGATGTACTTGTCGCTCTCCTTGTTGGGGTGGCGGGTACGACCCTCAGCCTGGCCCCAAGGAGTGACGGGGTGACGTCCACCGGACGTCTTGCCTTCACCACCACCGTGCGGGTGGTCGACCGGGTTCATGGCAACACCACGAACGGTCGGGCGGACACCCTTCCAGCGCTTGCGGCCGGCCTTGCCCCAGTTGATGTTCGACTGCTCGGCGTTGCCGACCTCGCCGATCGTGGCACGGCAGCGCGCGTCGACGTTGCGGATCTCACCGGAGGGCAGACGCAGCTGGGCGTACGGGCCGTCCTTGGCGACCAGGCGCACCGAGGTGCCGGCCGAACGGGCGAGCTTCGCACCGCCACCGGGACGCAGCTCGATCGCGTGGATCACGGTACCGGTGGGGATGTTGCGCAGCGGCAGGTTGTTGCCGGGCTTGATGTCGGCGCCGGCGCCGGACTCGACCACGTCGCCCTGCTGCAGCTTGTTCGGGGCGAGGATGTAGCGCTTCTCGCCGTCGAAGTAGTGCAGGAGCGCGATGCGCGCGGTGCGGTTGGGGTCGTACTCGATGTGAGCGACCTTGGCGTTCACGCCGTCCTTGTCATTGCGACGGAAGTCGATGACGCGGTACTGACGCTTGTGGCCACCACCGATGTGACGGGTCGTGATGCGGCCCTGGTTGTTGCGACCACCGGTCTTGGCGAGCGGGCGCAGCAGCGACTTCTCGGGCGTCGATCGCGTGATCTCGGCGAAGTCAGCCACCGACGAGCCGCGGCGACCCGGGGTCGTGGGCTTGTACTTGCGAATAGCCATGTTCGTTGTCCTCTATCCCGACCGTCAGCCGACTGCCGTGAAGATGTCGATGGTGCCCGACTTCAGGGTCACGATGGCGCGCTTGGTGTCCTTGCGCTTGCCGGTGCCGAAGCGGGTGCGACGGGCCTTGCCCACGCGGTTGATGGTGTTCACCGCAGCGACCTTGACGCCGAAGATCTTCTCGATCGCGAGCTTGATCTCGGTCTTGGTGGCACGCGGGTCGACGAGGAAGGTGTACTTGCCCTCGTCGATGAGCCCGTAGCTCTTCTCGGAGACGACCGGCTTCAGGATGATGTCGCGCGGGTCCTTGTTGAGAGCGTGCTGGAGCACGTTGTCCTGGCTCATGCCGAGACCTCCTCGGTTGCGCCGGCCTTCGCTGCGACGAACGCATCGTAGGCGGCCTTGGTGAAGACGATGTCGTCGGAGACGAGCACGTCGTACGCGTTGAGCTGGCCGACGGCGAGCACGTGCACGTACGCGAGGTTGCGCACGCTCTTGATCGTCAGTTCGTCCTCACGGTCGATGACGACGAGCACGTTCTTGACGGCGCCGAGACCGCCCAGGACCGCGGCGGCAGCCTTGGTCGAGGGAGCACCCTCGATGCCGAACGAGTCGACGATGTGCAGACGGCCCCCGCGAGCACGGTCGCTCAGCGCACCCAGCAGGGCGGCGGCGATCATCTTCTTGGGGGTGCGCTGCGAGTAGTTGCGCGGCTTGGGGCCGTGCACGATGCCACCGCCGGTCATGTGCGGGGCACGGATCGAGCCCTGACGGGCGTTACCGGTGCCCTTCTGCTTGAACGGCTTGCGGCCGGCGCCGGAGACCTCACCGCGACGCTTGGTCGAGTGGGTTCCCTGACGTGCCGCGGCGAGCTGCGCGACGACGACCTGGTGGATGAGCGGGATGTTCGTCTTGACGTCGAACAGCGCGGCGGGCAGCTCCACGGAGCCGGCCTTCTTGCCGTCTGCCTTCACGACGTCGAGCGCGAGAGTCGAGTCAGCCATGATCAGGCACCCTTCACTGCGTTGCGGACGTAGACGATGCGGCCACGCGCACCGGGGACGGCGCCCTTGACGAGGAGCAGACCCTTCTCGGCGTCGACGGCGTGCACCGTGAGGTTGAGGACGGTCACACGCTCGCCACCCATACGGCCGGCCATGCGCATGCCCTTGAACACGCGGCTCGGGGTCGACGAGGCGCCGATCGAACCGGGCTTGCGGTGGTTGCGGTGCGCACCGTGCGAGGCGGAGACGCCCTTGAAGTTGTGACGCTTCATCACACCGGCGGTGCCCTTGCCCTTGCTGGTACCGACGACGTCGATCAGCTGGCCGGCCTCGAAGGTGGCGTCGACGGTGAGCTCCTGACCGAGTGAGTAGTCAGCGGCATCCGCCGTGCGAACCTCGGTGAGGTGGCGACGCGGGGTGACACCGGCGGCCTCGAAGTGGGCCGTCAGCGGCTTGTTCACCTTGCGGGGGTCGATCTGCCCGTAGGCGATCTGCACCGCGTTGTAGCCGTCCTTCTCGGGCGTGCGAACCTGGGTGACCACGTTCGGCGCGACCTCGATGACGGTGACGGGAACGAGCTTGCCGTTCTCGTCCCAAACCTGGGTCATGCCGAGCTTGGTGCCCAGGAGACCCTTCGAAATCTTCTCGTTGATGTGTGCCATGGTCGTCGTCCTCAGAGCTTGATCTCGATGTTGACGTCGGCCGGCAGGTCGAGGCGCATCAGCGAGTCGACGGCCTTGGGCGTCGGGTCGATGATGTCGATCAGACGCTTGTGGGTGCGCATCTCGAAGTGCTCGCGGCTGTCCTTGTACTTGTGGGGCGACCGGATGACGCACACGACGTTCTTCTCGGTCGGAAGGGGCACGGGGCCCACGACAGTCGCGCCCGCACGGGTCACGGTGTCGACGATCTTTCGCGCCGACGTGTCGATGACCTCGTGGTCATACGACTTCAGGCGAATGCGGATCTTCTGTCCCGCCATTGTCTGCTCACTCTCTTTTCTCGCGTCTTACCTCTGGGGCATTGGACGCACGTGGCGCGGTTACGCCGGGTACTTCGTCCTCGTGTTCGGGTTCGAACGGCCGAGGGATGCTGCACCGCTGTTCTGATGTCAGTCCACCTCTTCCGCACACGTGCGGAACCCGTTTCCGGGTGGGAGGGGTGGATGTGATGTTCTGCTGCCCGCGGCCTAGGACCCTGCACCGAACCCTCGAGAGGAGGCGCCGCCTATGCACTGCCCTGGCAGTGATCGTCCGACGCTGACGCGCACGGAAGAATGTGGAACCTGACTAGTCTACGTGCCGCCCGGGCGTGTCGCAAACTCGGGCGTGTCGCGCGTCAGTGCGCGCTGTCTCCCGGCTTGATCACCGCGCGGAAGGTGCGGAAGAGGATCTGGATGTCCTGCACGAACGACCAGTTCTCGACGTAGTACAAGTCCAGTCGCAGAGCGTCGTCCCAGCTCAGGGCGGAGCGTCCGCTCACCTGCCACAGACCGCTCATCCCGGGCTTGACGAGCAGACGCCGGTGGGCCGCGTCGTCGTACAGTGCCACCTCGCCGGCGACCTGAGGTCGCGGCCCCACGAGGCTCATGTCACCGAGCAGCACATTGAACAGCTGCGGCAACTCGTCGATGGAGTGTTTGCGGATGAAGTGGCCGACCTTGGTGATCCGAGGATCGTTGGTCACCTTGAACAGGGGCTGGTCGCTCGTGCCCTGCACGTCGAGCAGGCTCGCGAGCTGGTCATCGGCGTTGGCGATCATCGAGCGGAACTTGATCATTCCGAACTCACGACCCGACCGACCGATACGGGTCTGCCGGTAGAAGATCGGACCGGGCGAGTCGACGCGGATCGCGATCATCGTGGCGATCATGAAGGGCGAGGCGATCACGATCAGCAAGAGCGAGCCGATGATGTCGAAAGCGCGCTTGCCGAACCTGCGCACCCCTTCCAACCGCGGAAACTCGACGTGGATGAACGGGAGACCGGCGGCCGGCGTGGCGTGGATGCGGGGGCCGGCGACGTCGGTGAGCGCGGGCGCGACGACGAGATTCGCATCGCGGTCGGCGATCTGCCAGCCGATCCGGCGCATGAGCTTGGGTCCCACTTCGTCGGCGCCCGCGATGATCAGCGTGTCGGCGTCGACGGCGTCGAGGGCGTGCGCCGCGTCGGCGAACCGTCCGATGACAGGCACGCGATGGATCTGGTCCACGCCGGCGTTGGTCACGGCGCCGACGACGGCGAATCCCGTGCCCTGCGTGCGGGTGATCGACTCGATCACGTGACTGGCCTTCTCCGGCTCACCCATCACCACCGCACGGTAGACGTACTTCGCCTGCCGCTGCTGGGTGCGCAGCCATTGCCGCCAGAGCCACCGCGAGAAGATCAGGGCGATCGTGCCGAGCGGAAGCGCGACGAGGAACAGCGTGCGTCGCACGTCGAGTTGGAAGAAGAAGGCGATCGCGACCAGGAACGCGATCACGCCGATGGAGGCGTTGGCCACGCGTCGATACTCGAGGGGGCCGTTGCCGACGACGTGTCGCTCCCGGGTCTCGAACACGGCCAGCGCTCCGAGCCACACGAGTCCGGTGATCGCCAGCGCTCCCCAGTACCGGATCACGACCGTGCCGGAGAGGGTCGTGAGGTTCTCGCCCTGCGGGGCGATGGAGGTGACGCGATAGAGCACCAGCGTGGCGACCACGACGAGGACGTCACTGAAGACGAGCCAGCCGCCATACCGCCGCGGCCACTCACGCGACGACCGTCGCGCGGTGACCATCTTCACCGGGACACGTTTGCTCAGTTCCGCCACACTCATGTCAGCTCTGTTTCGACCACGAGGGATACTCGCACCAGAAGTTCAGGTGAACTCCCAGTGGATCCACAGTAAATCTATACGAGTGACGTAAGAGGTTCTGCCCTACCGGGACTAATGGCAGGTGTCGTCGATGGTGATTGTGGTGGGCCGGACCATCGGAGTGGACCATACGTCCAGTGGGCCGACCTCTCCCGATCCGACGAAGGTTACCTCGACGGTTACGACCGCGCCTGGGGGCATCCGCGCCTCGAACGGGGCAACGACGCGCCCGAGATCCTCGTTACCCTCCCGGAAGGGCCTGACCCAATCGCCATCCATACGCATACTCTCAATCTCCATGCCCGGCGGCGCGTACATGAAGACATGCTTGGAGTAGTAGGTGCTGCCGTTGCGGTAGCTCTGCACGTAAGCGGGGAGGGCCTCGGCCGCCTCTTGAGATATGTCGAGATACATCGTCGCCGTGCTCGTGATGCGTGTGACTCCATCCGTGCAGGTCATCGAAGCATCGACCGACGTATCGAGGTAGTAGTCGATCTTGGACGCCGAGACATCGCGGAAATAGACACCAAGCGTCGTCTGCGCAACGTTGTCAGTCGGGAGGATGCCGGAGAGCTTGCCCGCCGAGGCGATGAAGCTCTGCTGCTCGGGATCCTCCATCCACGCCATGATGCTGCCGTGCTCGATGCTCTCGCTCATGGCCCATGCCATGTCTTTGATGTTCACGTCTCCGGATGCAACCGCGTCGAACACTCGGGACGCCGTGGCTGCGAAGAACGCATCGGAGCCAGCCGCACCCTCCGGAGTGTAGGCATCCCACCACTCGTACGACTTGCTGAGCAGGATCGACACCGCGTTCTCGCTCGTCAGCTCGATGTCACCGTCCGGGCCAGGTACCTTGATCGGGCCCGTGGCGACGAGGATCCTCGAGAGCGCGATGGGATCGATCGATATCGCTCCATCGACATGTGTGTCGTCGATGTACTCGTTCCAGAACGCGGCGACCATCTTCGCCGCCGACGGCCAGTCCGGGCGCGTCGCCGACATATTGATCCGAGTGCCGTACGAGGTTCCATAGAGGTCTACGGCGGACTCAGGTACCTCCAGACCGAAGTCCTTCCACGGGAATGAGGCGCTGCTGGCCTGTCCCGTGATCTCGAGGTCGCCCGCGTCCGCTCGGATCATCGTCTCGGACGCCGCACTGCCGCCGAGTGGAAGGGACTCGGCATTGTTCTGGAAGACGAGCAGATAGTTCTTCGCCCCGTCAGCACCGAGCAGACCCGGGAGCATGTCGAGCGCGGGCTGCACGCCCGACAACACGTCGCTGATCTGCACCACACCCGACTTCACCGGTCCGATCAACGCGTCGCTCGTGGCGATTTGCGCGAGATCGGCGGTGATAGGACGAAGCTGCTCGCCGCCGCCCTGGAGGATCGGCAGAGCGCGGGAGAGGATGCTGCCCTGCCCGTCGGTCTGCATGTCCAGCACCGGCTTGCCGATCTCGTTCGCGACGACATCGAGGGCCTCGGATGCGAGGCGGACCCCCCGCAGGTTTTCGCCCGCGAACGGGATGATCTCGGCGACGCGCCAGACGGGATCGTCGGCTGCGGCCGAGGCGGTCGCCGCCTCGCGAGAGACGACATCGATCGCAGCCGCGACATCCCCCCCATTCTGGGCCCCCTGCAGCGATGCCTGCGCGGCCTCGAGGGCATTTTTCACGGTCAGCGCCCGGAACGTCAGCCACCCTCCCAGCAGGAGCAGGACGAGCACGGGGATGCCGGCATATAGCGCGATGCGTCGTCGGCGCACTCGTGCGGTCGGCTTCGCCGACCGACGCGAACTCTCTCGGGCCTCGCGGCGCGTCGGCAAGGTCATGATGTCGATTCTAGGAGCGTGCGTGCTGGGAACCTCCCGAACGCGCTCTACTTCGTGACGCCTGCCGTCGCCGAACCGCTCCGGACGAAGACCGGGTAGTTGGTGGCTGCGAAGGTCACCACGCCGTTCTTCGGCTTCACCGTCTTGGTCGATCCGTCGAACTTCACGAGCACGACAGGCTTCGTCGTCCTGATCTTGGCCGCCTTGGTCCCGCTGGGGGTCCAGACCACGCGAACGAGATTGCTCGCCGTACCGAACCCATGCGACACGATCCCGCTTCCGAGGTTCTCGCTCGAACGGAAAGTACGCCCGCCGAGCTGCGCGATCGTCAGGGCCTGGATGAAGCCGGCGCGCTTGGGCGCGACGGCCGAGACGCCGCGCTTCGGGTAGGCGTAGAGACCGAAGTTGTGGTGGTGCTCCGCCGCACTCGGACCGTCGTTGATGAGGTCATACCAGTAGAACTTGCGCGCGCCGCTGGCGAGCGCCGTGACGGAGGCGCGCAAGAGCACGGTCGCCTGCTGCGTGGTCGTCCGGTTTCCCGTGGCCGCTGAGGTACCGAGCTCGGTGATCCATACAGGCTTGATCTCGCCGCCGTGGGTCTTCATGCTCGACCGCGCCCGCTTCACGATGCCTGCGATGTCGTCGGGATGCCCCGTGATCTCGTAAGGGTGGAAGCTCATTGCGTCCGTGTAGGCGATCGCCCCCTGCTTCCACAGGTTGTCGAACCAACCGGACGGATACTTGGCGGTCGCTCCCACGATGATGGGCAGCTTCGAGTCCACCTTCGACACGGCGCTGTGCACCGACTTCACGAGCTTCAGGTAGCAGGTCGAGGTGCGGCACTTGGACTTGTTGAAGTCGGGCCAGTTGAACTCGTTGAAGACCTCGAGACCGACGAGTTCGTAGCGCTTCGCGACAGCCGCGGCATATTTGCCGTACGCGGCGATGGCCGTCGCCGTGGTCGGCGCCGAGGCGTTGCTCGCGCCGTACAGAGAGTTTCCGGCCCTCGCGATGCCGAGGATGTTCATCCCGTAGGCTCGCAGCTCCCGGAAGGGAGCGTCGTAGACGCTGAAGTCGTAGGCGCCCTTCCTCCCCTCGACAGTGCTCCAGCGAACGTCGTTGCGAGCATCGGAGATACCCAGCGCACTCGCGTATCGGCCGGCGTTCGCATAAGTCGACTGATACTCGACATGCAGGCCGACACCGAACCGATTGTCCTGTGCGATCCATGGCGTGGGGCTGTCGATGATGGCTATCGAGGTCTGGACCACCTTCTTGTCGCTCGCCACCACCTTGAGCGTGTAGAGACCCTGCGGCACGCCTGTGATCGACAACGCCGAGATCTGTCCCTTGACGTTCAGACTCTTTCGGAGAAGCCGCTTCCCGCTCTGGTAGATCGCCCAGTACGTCTTGCCTTGAGGCAGCGCGACGGCTGCGGCCGCCGTCGGGGTGGTCACCACGAGCGAACTGCTGACGATGCCGCGATCCACATCGACATTCTCAAAAGACGAGTTGGGAACTACGTTCTGACCGGCCGTATCCCCCGACACTGCCGACAGCCTGACGCTGTCTACCGACAGACCGCGGAGGGTGCGCGTCACGCGGACGGCCACGTTCGTGGATGTCTCGCCCTCGCGGGCCGTATACGTCCCCGTGACCTTCTGCCAAGCCGCGTTCAGCTTAGGGATCGCGATCGCCTTATTGCCGATCGCGAAGTAGGCTCCCACTTTCATCCGAGTCTTCGACATCACTCGCACGTGCGCCTCGAAGGCGTAGGTTTGTCCAGGAACGAGCTCGACACGGGCCCACGCGGCACTGCGGGTCCCGCTGACCCGGGGGGCGTCGATGCTCAGAGCGATCGACCCCGACTTGACACTCCCCACCTCCGGGGCCACCTGGGCGATCACCCCGGGGGATGCGGTCTTCCAGTCATGGATGGTCGCATCGGCTCTCGCCGCACGCGGCAGGCTGACGGTGCTCGGAACGCTCGCCGTCCCGATGACCGTCGCGGCCGCCGTCTGCGCGGTGCCGGGCGAGGTCACCAGGCCACCGACCACGAGGACCCCCGAGAGGACCACCGCCGCCACGCGCCGGCCGCGTGGGCTTGCAGTTCGGGCGTGCGGGGGCCTGGAGGTCATACGAGTGCTTCCTCTGCGTTTCGATATCGGGTGCGTGATGTATGGGTGCGTGGAGCAGGTGCGATCGCTCTCGGACGATGCTACTTCGTGACGCCCGCCGTCGCGGAGCCGCTGCGAACGAAGACGGGGTTCTTCGTGACCTTGATCTTCACGACGCCGTTCCTTGGCGTGACTCTCTTGCTCGTGCCGTCGAAGTTCACGACGACGACGGGCTTCTTGGTCTTGATGGTGGCGGTCTTGGTCCCCTTCGGCGCCCAGACGACGCTCACGCTGTCGGACTTCGACCCGAACGCGTACGAGACCACGCCGGCGCCCACCTTCTCACTCACCCGGAACGAGCGGCCCCCCAGCTGGGTCACCGTCAGCACCTGCGTGAAGCCCGCTTGCTTGGGAGCAACGGCAGCGACGTTCTTGACCGGGTGTGAGTAGAGGCCGAAATTGCTCTCCTGATCGGCTTTGTCCGGGCCGTCGTTTATCAGGTCGTACCAGTAGAACTTCTCCACCCCGTTCGCGAACGCCAGAACGGACGAGCGCAGCAGCACCGAAGCCTGCTCGACAGGGGTACGGTTACCTGTGCGCGACGAGGTGCCGAGCTCGGTGATCCAGACCGGCTTCGTCCTCTTTCCGTACTTCTTCATGGTTGCCCGGGCGGTCTTGGCGATCCCGGTGAGTCGCTCGGGCGCTCCCGTGATGTAGTAGGGGTGATAGCTGACGACGTCGGTGTACTTCATGCCGCCCGACTTCCAGAGCTGACGGAACCACGCGTCGTCGTACTGTGCGGTGGCCCCGGCCACGATCGGCAGCTTCGGTTTCACCTTCGCGACGGCGGCGTCTACCGCCTTCAGCAGGGGGAGGTAGCACTTCGCCGTCCGGCATCCCTTGTTGAAGGGCTCATGGTTGAATTCGTTGTAGACCTCGAGCCCGACGAGGGGGAAGCGTGCGGCGACCGCCGCCGCGTACCGGCCGTACGCAGCGACGGCAGACGTCGTATCGGGAACATTGTCGTTCCCGTAGAGGGCGTTGCCCGACTTGACGATGCCGAGGAGTTTGATCCCGTTGGCCTGCAGACGAGCGAATGATCCTTTGTAAAGCGAGAAGTCGTACACTCCCTTCGTCTTCTCGGTAAGCGCCCACCTGATGTCGTTGCGAGCCTCCGCGATGCCCAGGGCGCGGGCGTCCCGGCCTGCGCGGGCGTAGATCGGATTGTCGACGTGGAGGCCGATTCCGTAGCGTTTGTCCTGGTACACCCAGGGGTTGGGGCTGTCGACGACGACGATCGTCGTCGTGATCGTCTTCTTGTCGCTGCCGGTGACCTTGAGCGTGTAGAAGCCCTGCCCCACACCTTTGAGCGGGAGGGCCGTGATCTCGCCCTTCTTCGTGACGGTGCCCTTGGCGACGCTCTTGCTGCCACGGAGAACCTGCCAGGCGATCTTTCCCTTGGGCATCGCCACAGCGACGGCTGCGGTCTTCGTCGATGTCACCAGAGAACTGCTCACGATTCCGCGGTCGACGGCTACGCGCTCGAAGGAAGCATTGGGAACCACGTTGACGCCCTTGTGAGCGCCCGACACCGCGGAGAGGGTCACGCTGTCGATCGCGAGACCGCGCACAGCCTTCGAGACGAGCACCGCGACGGTGGCGGAGGAGTCCGTCGCCCCTGCCTTGTAGGAACCTGTGACCTTCTTCCAGGTGGCGTTCAGCTTCGGCAGTTTTATGGTCTTGCCGCCGACCCGGAAGCTGGCGCCCACCGCCTTCGACGTCGTCGAGAGCACCCGAGCGTAGGCCGTGAAGGTATAGGTCATCCCGGGCTGCACGGTCGCCGTCACCGAGGCCGCCGTCCTCGTCTTGCTGACGACCGGCGCGTCGATGCCGAGGGCGATCGCCCCCGACTTCGCGGCACCCACCTGCGGCCCGACCTCGGCGACCACTTCCGGACCGGCGACCTTCCACCGGTCGAGAGTGCCGACCGCCATCGCGGTGCGCGGCAACGCCACCTTCGAGATCTTCGCCGCGATCGGTTTGGCGAGCGTAGTGGACGCCGACGGCAGGGCCGACGTGGCATTCGCCACGGGCACACCGGGTGAAGCGAGGATGACGCCGCCGACCACGAGAGCGGCAACGGCCAGCGCGACGCAGCCCTGCAGGACTCGACGACGGCGCTGCGGATCACGGCCGAGGCCGGAAGGTAGCTTCATGCTCTCAATACTCCTCGCAGGTTCGTAGGCCATCTGGTCAGCCGCACGGACTGCACCCCTCGACCCTGGTCGTTCACATTCCCCGACAGTCGGCCAGTGGGGATACTAACAAAGTCGATGGACAAGGAGTGAACGGGGGCTGCCGGGCGCGGGACGGCGGGGCCGGGCACATGACAGACTTCCTGTGTGGACCGAGACCTGAGAGTGCTGCACGTCACCGAAGCGTCGAGCGCGGGAGTGCTGCACGCCGCGGGAGGCCTGGCGAGGCGGCAGGCGGAGCTCGGAGCCCACGTCGAGTTCGCCTACATCCGCCGTCCGGACTCACCACCCCGATCCGACATCGACGCACTGCTCCACCCCGCCACGGGCGTCGAGTTCGGAGCGTCGGACGACGGCATGCTCAATCGGCTGCGCTCGTTGCGCGCCTACCTGTCCGGCGCTGCCAGCGACGGCGGCTTCGACGTGATACACGCCCATTCCTCGCTGGCGGGTGCCGCATTGCGGATCGGCCTGCGCCTGTCCGGGTACTCGGGCCTGGTCGCCTACTCGCCACACGGCTTCGCCTTCCTCCGGCTGGACGTTCCGTGGTTCGTGCGTCGCGGTTTCAGGCTCGCTGAGCGCCTCGGAGCCCGGAAGGGAGTGCTGTTCGCCGCGTCGGAGTCGGAGGAGGCTCTTGCCCGCGAGGTCCTCCACCCTGCGGCGGCGGCGGTGATCGCGAACGGGGTGGAAGAGCTCCCCGTTTCGCGCACTCCCGACGTCGACGGTCGACCGACGGTCGGCATCGTCGGCCGCATCACCTATCAGAAGGCGCCGTGGCGGTTCGCCGCCGTCGCGCGCGCGCTCGCGGACCGTGCCGATTTCGTCTGGATCGGCGATGGTCCGGAATCCGATGCGCAGCGCTGGGTGGGGGATGCGCCGGTGACGATCACCGGCTGGCTCAGCCCAGAGCAGGTGCGCGAGCGCGTCTCTCGGCTGTCGGTCTTCTGCTTCCCCACACTGTGGGAGGGCATGCCGCTCAGCCTGCTCGAGGCCCAGGCGGCCGGAGTGCCTGCGGTGGCGAGTCGGATCGTCGGCAACCAGGACATCGTCATCGACGGCCGGACGGGCTATCTCACCGACGAGGAAGGCGACCTGATTCGCGCCGTCGAGAGGCTGCTGGACGACCCGCAGCTGCGAAGGCGGATGGGCTCCGAGGCGGCCGAATCCGTCGCGCGCCGATTCGACGCGAGAGAGTCAGCCAAGGAGTCGCTCAAGGCCTACCGCCGCGCGCTCCTCCGCTGATCCGCTCGACTGAGCCGCTCGGCCAGGGCGCCTCGGCCTCAGTCCCCGGGCGTGATCGCCGCGATGAGATCCTTCGCCCAGCGAGCGCCCTCGGCCGCCGCTCCTGCGCTGTCGGAGGTACCGACGTCGCCGGACGCACGGGACCGTTCGTCTCGCAGGCCGGAGACGTAGGCCACATCGACCGCGCGCGCCGCACGACCGAGTATGACGTCGACCGCGCCGTAGGACCGCGGATCCTCGCCCTCGGCGGGGATCGGGCCCGCGAGGATGACATTCGCCGCGGGGAAGCGATCCCGAACGGTCTCGAGCGATCGAACCGTCGCCTCCCTGAGACCCAGCCGCTCCCCCCAGATGTCCCCCCAGCCGACCCAGACCAGGATCTGCGTCGTGCCGGGTGCCGTCCGAAGGCGATCGGCAGCGGACAGCAAGGACGAGCTGCCGCTGTGGACACCGGATGTGGAGACGATGTCTACCATGGCACCGATCCGCTGTTCGAACAGAAGCGCCGCCGCCTCGGCGCTCTCGTACGGCATGTCCGTGATCAGGGTCAGCGGGTTCGCCGAGAGTGGCTGCGACGAGGACTCGAGCGTCGTCGCGGAGCCCAGCACCGCGTTGGTGGGCACATGGGGCCAGATGAGCAACGCCGCGAGAGCGAGAGCGGTCGCAACGCCCAGGATGTGACGGAATCCGAGACGGCGGGGCGTGGCGGGGAGTCTGGTCACACGGACGATGCTAGTAAAAGGGGCTGGGTGCCCGCCGTACGGGGCCCGGCTCTGCCACCGCGCAGTCGGATGAGCGGTCCACCGTAGAGTGAGAGCACAGCAGGCTCGTAGAGGGAGACCGTGATTCAGCTCATTCCGTACCTTGCGGTCGCGCTGACGGTCGTGGCGCTCGCGTATGCATCAGATCGCACTCGAACACGCGGCAGCGCCGTCACGTCGCAGGATCCGGAGCGAGACGGCACCCGTCGCCGCCTGAACCCGACAGTCGTCAGCGAGCTGTGCTTCTGGGGGGCGGTCGCCATCATGGTCGTCTTCAGCGCCTCGCGTCGCGGAGTCGGCACGGACTACGAGTTGTACTCCAGGATCCTGGAGCAACTCGATCCGAGCCTTCCCTGGCTCAGTCAGCTCCAGACCGCCGCGCAGGATCCCGGTTTCGTGCTGCTCTCCTTGATCTCACTCACGATCACCGACAGCCCGGTGCTGCTCATGACGATGTCCGCGATCCTGACGATCGTGCCGATCTCGCTCGTCCTCCGCCACAGCCGGGTCCCCCTTGCCGCGGCATTCGCGCTCTTCTTCTTCTCCTCGCTCTACCTGTTCCCGTTGAACCTCGTCCGCCAAGGCATCGCCGTGGCTCTCAACTTCTACGCCTGGAAATACCTGGACAGCCACCGAGGGCGCTTCTGGCTGCTGAATCTGCTTGCGGCGACATTCCACCTCTCCGCGCTCTTGGCCGCCGTCGTCCAGTACGTCGCGCGTAATGCCCGCCCCAACGCCCGCTTCTCCTGGATCGTCGGAGCCGTGTCCATCGCTCTCGTGGGCGCCATGCTCCTGCCCGTGGAACACCTGCTCGGTGACGCGGGCGCCCGCTATGGCCAGTACATCATCGACGCACGCGCGAATCTCGCCGCTGTAGGCATCGGCACACTCGCGAACCTGATCACGAGAATTGCTGTCACGGTCTACACCGGCACGGCGCCTGGACGCGACCGAACAGCCGATCGCTGGCAGGTGTTCGCGGTACTCAGCATCCCCTTCATGGCGGTGGGTGTGCTGCTTCCCGTTGCAGCCCGCGTCGAGCTGTACTTCCTTCCCGCGCTCGTCCTCCTCATGCCTGACACGCTGCAGCGGCGGCGCGCGGGCGCCTTGCAGTGGTGGATCGTGGGCCTCGCCGGGCTCGGCTACTTCTGCGTCACCCTGCTGTCGTTCTACGGGCTGCTGCCCTACGACAGCTACCTGTTCCCGTGACGGTCAGTCGTTCTTCGGAGGCGTGACCAGGGCATGCGCCGCCACGCGCGTACCGGGCGCCAACCGCACCGCGCCCACCACCGTCGCCCCCGTGAACACCCACACGTCCGCGCCCAGCACAGGGTACTCCGCGGTGGCCGCCCGGCCGAGCGTCACGTGCTGGAACAGCCGGGCACGCGGACCGATCACGGAGCCCTCGCCCACGACGATTCCCGTAGGGTGCGGGAGGTTGAGGGGTCCCTCGATAACCGCATTGCGGCCGACGTAGCACCCGAAGAGCAGCAGATTCATCCACACCGCGAACAGCCGGAGGCCGCCGCCGCCCGTCGCAGCGAGCCGGAAGTAGAACCCGGCGACGACGGACGGGTGCACGAGCGCGCGGAGGAGCCACAGTCGCGGCACCTCCACCCCGGAGAGATCGCAGAGGAACCGATAGTCCGCGCGGATCCCCTGGAGGGCCGTCAGCCGGGAGGCGGTCGCATCCGCTTTCATGTGCGTCCCTTCGCACGAGATCTCTCTCGCCAGACGGCGGGGATACCGACCGCAACCGAGCACGCCGATGTGCTGGATCGCGTGACGACCGCGTTTGCGCCGACGATGCAGTCGTCGAGGACCGTCACGTCTCCGATCACTCTCGCGCCGGCACCGACGACGACGGAGTCTCCCAGCGTCGGTGACGGGGAGGGACCGATGTGGCTGACGCCATCGCCGCCGATCGTCACGCCCTGTTGAATGACGCAGTCCCGCCCGATCCGGACGTAGGGGCCAACGACGACTCCGACCGGATGGAACAAGACGAGACCGCTGCCGACGCCCGCCTCCCAGGCGAGGTCGGCACCCGTGACGAGCTGGTTGAACTGCTTGATGACGGATGCCAGCGGCGGCACCCATCTGCCGACGCTCTGCGCCACACGGAGGAGAAACACCGACTGGAAGCGCAGCGTGAAGAAAGTCGTAAGGATCCGCCCGGCGCTCACGCGCTCGTCCGGCACCCCGATGAGGACGTTACGCTTGAGGTCCTGGAAGATCCCGGCTCCCGATCGCCCGGTCATGAGAGAGTCGTTCTCACCCATTCGTACTGGCGTGCCAGCCCGGCTCGAAGCTCGGTGCTCGGCTGCCAGCCGAGGAGGTCCCGAGCGCGGCGGGTGCTGCCGCCGGTACGGAAGACATCGCCCGTCACCTTGTCGCGTCGCTCGATCTTGAGAGGCGCGTCGGCGAGCTCCTGGATGACGTCGAGCACCTCGTTCACTGACACGGACGATCCACCCGAGAGATTGATGACCGTGCCGGGGGCGACATCGGACGACCACGCCGCGAGGTTCGCAGCCACGATGTCGCCGACGTATGTGAACTCCCTCACCTGCTCCCCCGTGCCGAAGACCGTGATGTGCTCGCCCTGAGCGGCCGCACTGAGGAAGCGGGTGAAGGCCATGTCGGGGCGCTGCCCGGGCCCGTAGACCGTGAAGTAGCGCAGCGACACTGTCGGCAGCCCGAAGTTGCGACCGTACAGTGTCACCAGGTGCTCCGCCGCGAGCTTGCTCACTCCGTAGGGGCTCACGGGCTGGGGAAGATCGGTCTCCTCGGTCGGATAGCGCTCCGCGTCCCCGTAAACCGACGATGACGATGCATAGACGAACCGCGACAGGCTCGCCTCGCGCGCTGCCTCCAGCAGCCGCTGTGTCGCGAGGATGTTGTCTTCCGTGTAGCGGGCGAACTCCTCACCCCAAGAGGCTCGAACACCGGGCTGTCCCGCCTCGTGGAACACGACATCGACGTCGCCGAGAACGGCCGCGAGGTCGAGCTCGTTGAGGTCGCCCTCGATGAACTCCAGGCCGCTCGCGACCAGGGCGGCGAGGTTGCCGCGCTTGATGGACGGCGAGTAGTAGTCGGTGAGCGCATCGATGCCGATGACACGATGGCTCCCGGTCTCCAGGGCGGTTCGAGCGATGTTGCTGCCGACGAATCCAGCGACGCCCGTGATGAGGATTGTGCTCATCTCTGCGATCTCCATGCCTTACTTTGTCACACGCTCATGGTAGAGACGCGGCTTCCATCCTCACATAACCGTGCGATCCCACCGCGCCCCGACGATCAGCGCTGCGGCGAAGGTGACGATGTGTCCCAGCAGAATCGCGGCGGCCGCACCAATCGTAAGTCCGAAGATGCCGCCGAGCATCGCCCCCGCCCAGCAGGCGGTCATCACCACGAGGAGCTTTCCCGCCTCGATCCACAACAACGTCCCCCCCTGACCGACCAGGGGGAAGACCCCCACGATCGGGCTCGCGGCGAGCTGGAGGGCGAATGCGGGGGCGAGGATGGCGAGGCACTTGCCGGCGACGTCCCAGCCCGGCCCGAAGATCCACTCGAACATCGTCAGGCCGACGACGATCAGGATGGCGGCCAGAAGGAGTCCGATGGGGATCAGCCGCCTGCTGTGGTGCACCATGAGGGAGCGAAGGCCGGGTCTACGCTCACGAACGAGGGTGCCCGCTCTCACCATGAACGACTGAAGGAGCCCCTGGCCGACCAGGCTCAGCGGGGCGGCGGCGACGCGCTGACCGAGAGCGAGGTATCCGGCGGCTGCCGCGCCGAGCGCGGGCTGCGCCACGATGACCGGCAGCTGAGTCGTCAGCGAGCCCAGTGAACCCGCCGCCACGTTCTTCACCGCCTGCCGCAGGGGAACCGTGCGGGTGATGCGAACGGACTGGGCGGAAGGGATGCGACGGTCGACGGAGCCGAGCACCGTGACGAGCGCCGCGAGTATGCGGCCGACCGCGAGGGTCGCCGCCAGCATGACCGCCGAGGGGAGGAAGAATCCGGCTAGCACCTGGAGCACTGCCCCGAACACTCCGCCCAGGACGTTTCGAGCCGCGATACGAGAGACGAACGCAGGCTCGGAGAGGACAGCATTGTCGAGGTTGAGTAGTCCCTGAGAGAACGAGAGCATCGCCACCATCGCCAGGATCTCAGCGGCGGTCGATTGCCCCGCCGCGGCCAGTGCCCACGCTGCGAGTGCGAGGCCCGCGCACACGGCCGCGCCGAGCACGAGGAGTCTGCGGGATACTGCGACACGGACTCCGGCAGTGTGGCCCGGGATCACGAGGTCCGCCCGAAGCGTCCATCCGAGCGAGACGATGATAGAGATCGCGAAGGCCACTTGAAAGAGACCGATGTCCGCGGCCGTGTATTGACGGGTCAGGATCGGCGTGATCGCCACCAGCAGGCCTTGACCGACCGCCTGCGACAGCGCGAGCTTCCTCATCGCCATCCCGGCACCGGGACGGAGCGGATGTCCTCGATCTCGTCGGCCGCGCGACGGAGGTCGGCGGGAGGGAGCGCTTCGAACTTGCGAGAGTACAGCTCCTCGGCTCGACCGAACCGCAGCATCGCCGCGTAGACGCGCTGTTTTACGTGGGAAGCCAGGATACGCTTGGTCGCTTCGAGCCTGTCGATGTCGTAACCGTAACGACGCAGGAGCACTCGGTCGAAACGACTCGACACAGCCTGGCGTTTCGCCGAGAGACGTGAGTCGACCCGATAGTAGAGCAGGGGTTCCGGGAGCTTCGCGAAGCGGGAATGCGCGCTCGAGGTCAGCCACAGCGCCTTGTCCTGGCTCCGCACGAGAGTCTGATCGTACGGGTTCTTGAGGAACCACATGGTCCTGCCCGCCACCGTGGGATGGCTGAAGGCGTTGCTGCGCAGGTAGCCCGCCGGGGTGTCGGGGACGTCATCGCTCTCGCGGAAGAGCCCTCGCGGGTCGTCCCGCTCGTCGATCAGCAGCGCTCGAGTGCCGACCAGGTCGAGCTCAGGCCGCGACGCGAGGTAGTCGGCGGTGACCCTCAGCCGATCCCGACGCATCACATCATCGGCATCCATGCGGAACAGCAGGGGGGTCTCGGCGAGCCGCGCGATCTGGTTCAGTCGAGCGGCCAGCCCCTCTGAGCGGTCTCCGCGGATGAAGTCGACACGTGGATCGTCGATGAGCGACGCCCGCTCGGCATTGGCGCTTGGCCCATCGGCAACGAGGATCAGCCTCCAGTCCACGTAGTCCTGAGCGAAGATCGATCGGATCGCGAGCGCGAACTGACCCTCATCCTGCTGCGAAAAAGGCAGGCCGACCGTGACCGGGCCCTGCCGCCCTGGGTATCCGCTCATGCGATCAGCGCCGCCCCATGCCGCGATACGTCCACCCTGCGGCCTTCCACGCCGCAGGATCGAGGCAGTTGCGTCCGTCGACGACGGTGCGGCCGGCCACGAGCGACGCGGCGTGCTCGGGAGTGAGCTCACGCCGGTACTCATCCCACTCCGTCACGAGCACGACGACGTCTGCACCGGCGAGGGCGCGGTCGCGGTCGGGTTCGTAGGACAGCTGCGGGTGCACGCGCGCGGCGTTGTCGAGAGCCTCCGGGTCGGTGACGACGACGTCGGCGCCGAGCCCCTTGAGCCGCACGGCGACATCCAGGGCGGGCGAGTCGCGGATGTCGTCCGAGTGCGGCTTGAAGGCAGCACCCAGCACGGCGATGCGCTTGCCGTTGACGACACCACCGAGTGCTTCGACGGTCAGATTCACGGCGTGGTCGCGTCGACGCAGGTTGATCGCGTCGACCTCGCGCAGGAAGGCGACAGACTCACCCTTGCCCAGTTCCTCGGCGCGCGCGGAGAACGCACGGATGTCCTTCGGTAGGCAGCCGCCGCCGAAACCGATGCCGGCACCGAGGAAACGGCGGCCGATGCGCACATCGTGGCCGATCGCGTCGGCGAGGGTGGTGACATCGGCACCCGTGGCATCCGCAATCTCCGCCATGGCGTTGATGAAGGAGATCTTGGTGGCCAGGAACGCGTTCGCCGATACCTTGACCAGCTCAGCCGTCGCGTAGTCAGTGACGATGAACGGCGTGCCCTTTGTGACCGACGGGTGGTACACCTCACGCAGGATGTCGGCGGCACGCTCTCCGGGCTCGCCCTCGGGAACACCCGCAACCAGCCGATCGGGGTCGATCGTGTCTTGAACAGCCCACCCCTCACGCAGGAACTCCGGGTTCCATACGAGCACCGCTCCTGTTTCGGCGACGCGAGGCGCGAGCTCGCCAGCGGTGCCGACGGGCACCGTCGACTTGCCGGCGACGATGTCGCCTTCGGCGAGGTGCGGCAAAAGCGCGTCGAAGGCGGCGTGCACGTAGGTGAGGTCGGCGGCGTATCCGTCGCGCTTCTGCGGAGTGCCGACGCCCACGAAGTGCACGGCACTTCCGGCCGCATCGGCGATGTCGGTGGAGAACCGCAGCCGTCCCGACGCGATGCCGTCGGCGAGAATCTCGGGCAGTCCGGGCTCGAAGAACGGCGCCTCGCCGCGCGAGAGCGAAGCGATCTTGCGCTCATCCACATCGATACCGACGACGTCGTGCCCGATGGAGGCCATCGCCGCTGCGTGCACCGCCCCCAGGTATCCACACCCGATTACCGACAGCTTCATACCACTCCCCTAACTCCACGATTCTGTCAGACCGTCCGACATGTCGAGGACCGCGGCCGGCGGGAGAAGGAGGCAACGCAAACGCGGGGGCGGATGCCGTGGCATCCACCCCCGCGTCGCGTCGGGAAGAGTTACTCGTTGCCGATCTTCGAGTCGATCGTGCCGCGCACGTCGTCGACGGTGCCGTGCGCCGACTCCGGCGCGACCTTCTTGACGAAGTCCGCGGCCGCGTCGAGCACGTTGTCGCTGACCTGCTCAGCCTGGTCGGACTTGAGCGTCTCTTCGATCTTGTCCTTGTTCTGTTCCAGGAACTCCTTGCCCTGGTTCACCAGATCTTCGATACCCATATACGGTCCCCCTTCGGTCGGTGCGCACGACCGGCGAGCGCCGCAGTGCGTCCTCTCATCATGGCTATTCCCGCACGACGGGTCTAGACCATCCCTCGCTTCTGACGGCGCGACCACCAGATCGCGGCGACACCGAGCAGCAGGAGGGCGATCCCGAACGGCAGGTACGGAGCGAGCGTGCCACCGGTGGACGGAAGGTCGACGACGGTGACGACGCCCTCCGCGGTGTCTTGCGACGTGGTGCGTCCGGCGACGGAGCCCACGGTGGCGGTGTTGACGATGTCGCCGACGGCGGTCGCGGCAACGTCCACCGTGAAGATGAACGTGACCGACTGCCCGACGGCGAGACCGTCGACCGTGCAGGTGAAGGTCTCCGTCGACTGCTCGCACGATCCCTCGGCACCGTCGATCGTCCATGAACGGGCCGTCAGCCCCTCGGGCAGGTCGTCGGTGACGGTGATCGGACCCGGGTCTTCAGTGGGCCCGTTGTTGACCACGGTCACGTCGTACCTCGCCTGCTTTCCGGTGACGAGCTCGTCCAGACGCGTCTTGGTGATCGCCAGGTCGCTCTTCGGCGGCACTGTCACGGTGGCCGTCGACGTGTTGTCGGCGGTGGTGGCGGCATCCTCGGGCGAGGTCGAGGCGACGGTGGCCGTGTTCGAGATCTCCGGGTAGGCCGCGGGCAGCACCCGCACCTGCACGGTGATCACCGGCGCCGTCTCCCCGGCGGCGAGCGTGTCACGCAGACACACGGTCTGACCGGTCGACGCGTCGACCGCGCAGTCCCAGCCGTCACCCGAGATCCCGACGACCTCCAGCCCCGCCGGAACCAGGTCGTCGACCCGCACGCCCCGCGCCTCGGAGGGCCCGGCGTTACGCACCGACAGCTCGTAGGCGAACTCCTCACCGATCTCGGCCTCGCCCACCGCCGTCTTGACGATCGACAGGTCGACGAGCTCGGCGATCAGGCCGGTGGCGGTGGCCGTGTCGTTGTCCGGATTCGGGTCGGGCGTGGTGGTCGAGACGACGGCCGTGTTGACGATGTCGCCCTGCAGCTGCGGGGCGGCATCGACGGTGAGCACGAACGACACGGATGCCGCGGGCGCGAGCACTCCGTCGTAGGTGCACACGACGTCGCTGCCGTCCGCAGGCTCGCACTCCCACCCGGCGCCGGTCACGGCACGGTAGGTGAGTCCGCTCGGCAGGGTGTCGGTGACGGTGACCTCGCGCGCCGACGAGGGCCCGAGGTTGGTGACGACCAGGGTGTACTCGCCCGTGCCGCCGGCGGTGATGGTGCCGGTGACGGCCTTGCTCAACGCGAGGTCGGCCGACTCCGCCACCGGAGAGGTGACCTGGTCGGTGTTGGGGTCGTCGCCGTCGTTCGGAGTGAGCCCGGGGGTGACCTCGACGTCGTTGCGGACGGATCCCTGCACGTCCGGTCCGATGAGGCCGGTGACCGTGATCACGGGTGCCGCGCCGACGGCGAGGTCCTCCGCGCGCTCGCACACGATGGTCTCGCGCGATCCGTCATCATCACCCGGCTCGCAGCTCCAGCCATCCCCGGAGGCGGAGACGAAGGAGACCCCGGCCGGGAGCGTGTCGACGACGGTGATCGGGTCGTCGGCGGTGGCGTCGGAGTTCGACGGACCGTCGTTGGTGACCTGCACCGTCCAGACGATCTGCCGGCCCGCCACGATCTCTTCGGCGGGGGTGACGACGTCCTTCAGGACCGACAGGTCGGCGATCTCGGTGACCGAGACGGTGTCGTCGGCGCCGTTGTTGGCCGTGTTCGGGTCGGCGGTGACGCCCGGCACGACCGTGGCGGCGTTGGTGACGGAGCTTTCCAGGTCGGCATCCAGCGCGACGCGCACGTCGATCGACACGACGTCGCCGGCAGCGATGGTCGAGGTGATCTCGCACACCACCGTCTGCGCGTCGCCGTCTGCTGTTACACACGCGGCATCGGAGCCGTCGGAGACGAACGAGACGCCGGCGGGCAGCGTGTCGGTCACGACGATCGGCTGCTCCTCCGATGCCACCGAGTCGCTCGGCCCGTCATTGGTGACGGTGAGGGTCCAGGTGAACTCTCGACCGGCGACGGCCGGCGCATCGGCATCGTGCGTCTTGTCGAGCACCAGATCGGCTGTGGTCTGGAGCACACCGATCACCGAGTCGGAGTTGTTGTCCTCCACGGGGTCGGGGGTGACCGACGACACGACGGCGCGGTTGGTGACGCTGCCGCCGAGGTCGGAGGCCGCAGCCACCTCGAGCACGAGTTCGAGCGGGTCGGCACCGGGTTCGATCACACCGTCGAGGGTGCAGGTGACCTCGGTGGGTGCGCCGGGGTCGGCCGCGCAGGTCCACGGCGAGGTCTCGCCGTCGGCTGTCACGACCCGCTGGAAGGTCAGCACCTCGGGGAGCGTGTCGACGATCGTGACCTCTCGCGCGGTGCTGGGACCGTCGTTGTAGACCTGCAGCAGGTAGGTGCCGGTGGCACCGGCCACGATGGGCGAGAGCACGTCCTTCAGCAGGCGCAGGTCGGCGGACTCGCCGACGACCGAGGTCGCGCGGTCGGTGTCGTTGCGCTCGCTGTCGTCGGGCTGAGCGGTCAGGCCCGGGGTGACGGTGGCGACGTTGGTGATCACACCCTGAACGTCCGCGCCGATCGTCGCCTCCACCTCGAACACCTGCGGATCTTCGGTGGCGAGGTCGGATGCCAGCTCGCACCGCAGCGACGAACCGTCGTCGGTGATCGCGCACGACCAGTCGTCTGACGGCGGCGTGACGGCGTCGGCGGTCACGCCCGCCGGGAGGGTGTCCGTGACGACGATAGGCGTCTCCGCCGAGCCGTCGGAGTTCGACGGGCCGAGATCGGTGACCGTGATCCGCCACCGGATCGGCTGACCGGCGACGATCTCGGCATCGGGGGTGAGCACGAGCTTCTCGATGGCGAGGTCGGCCTCCTCGATGACGGTCGGCGTGATCGCCGTGGCCTCGTTCGGCCACACGGCGGAGTCCGGCTCGTCGGTGAGGCCGGGCGCCACCGAGGCCGTGTTGGTGAGGGTGCCCGAGACGTCCTCGGCCACATCCACGGTGAGGGTGATCGTGACGGTGTCGTTCGGCTCGAGCGTCGCGGCGATCTCGCAGACCACGTCGGCGCCATCGGCCTCGCATGCGGCTCCGGCTCCGGTCGCGGAGACGAAGCTCACGCCATCGGGCAGGGTGTCGGTGACGACGATCGGGTCATCGGCGGTGGCCACCGAGTCGCTCGGCCCGTGGTTGGTGACCGTGATCGTCCAGGCGAAGCGCTCGCCCGCCGTGGGCGTGCCCACGTTGACCTTGGTGATGCCCAGATCGGCGGCCGTGCGAACCTCGACGTCCTCGGAGTCGGAGGGCGGGGTCGGCTCGGAAGGCGAGGCGACCGTCGCGGTGTTGGTCACGGTGCCCGCCGTCAGCGAGGCGTCGACGGCGGCAACGATCTGGAGCACGGGGGCATCGCTCCCGGCCGCGAGGGTGACCGCGTCGCCAGCGGCATCCTGCAGTTCGCAGGTCACGTCCGCTCCCGAGGCGTCACACACCCAGATCGCCGGTCCGCCGACGGTCGAGGCCGACACGAACGTCAATCCGTCGGGGAGCTCGTCGGTCACGACCACCGAGGCCGCGGCATCCGACGGACCGTCATTGCCCACCTCGATCTCGAAGATGGCGTTGCCGCCGGCGGTCACGACGGGAGTGGTGGTCGACTTGGTGATCGACAGCTCACTGAGCGCGATGACCTCGACCGTGTCCTCGTCGGTGGCGGTGGTGGGCTCGCCGCTGACGACGTCGACGGTGGTCGAGTTCGCCGTGGCGGCGTTGTCGATGGATGCGCCGTCGACGACCGAGGAGCGGACCGTGGTCGTCACCGTGATCTCCGTCGAAGCCCCCGAGGCGAGGGTTCCGATCGTGCACGACAGCGACGCAGTACCGCTGCAGTCCACGTCGGAGTCGGAGTCGACGTCAACGAGCTGGAGTCGTGCGTCGAGCACGTCGGAGAGGGTCACGTTCTGCGCGTCGGAGGGTCCGTCGTTGCCGACCACGAGGGTCCACGTCACGTTCTCGCCGGCGCGCACGACATCGTCGGACGCACGCTTGGTGATCGTGAGCTTCGCGCGCTGGATGACATCCAGCTCGGCGCTGTCGATGTTGTTCGACGGGTCGGCATCCGCGGTCGTCGAGGTGACCTCGGCGGAGTTGACGAGGGTGGCACCGAGGAAGGCCGCATCGACGCGCACCGTCACCGACACCGACCACGGCGTCTCGCTCACGGTGAGACCGGCCGGCTTGACACAGGTGAGGTCACGACCGTCTGCGGTGCAGCCGGCGGGAAGCGGCGTCACGAACGCGAGGCCCGTCGGGAGAGTGTCGGTGAGGGTCACCGCTCCCGCGTTCGACGGCCCGAGGTTGTCGGTCGTGAGCGTGTAGATCGCGGTCTCACCGGCGATCACGGCGTCGCCGGCCGCGCCGCCGGTCGGCCGCACCGATTTGGTGAGCTCGAGATCGGCGACCGGCTGGGCTGGTCCGGGCTGGGCTGTGTCGGTGGGACGCGGCAGGTCTTCGGCCTCGTACCAGATGGACGACACGGATGCCGTGTTGAGGAGGTCGGCCGACGCTCCGGTGAAGGCGGGGTCGAGCGCCACACGATACTCCAGCACCGGTGCCGCGTCGCCCGCGACGAGATCGCCGTCGAGGGTGAAGGTGACGGTGCTGCCGTCGACCTCTGCCGTCCACGCCGATCCGCCGGCGGTGATCGCCTCGAAGGTCGTCGCTTCCGGAAGGGTGTCGACCACGAACACGCCGCGCGCATCCGAAGGTCCTCGGTTGCCGACGGCGATGCGGTAGGAGATCGACTCGCCGGGCACGACCGCCGCGGGCGGAGCCGGGTCGATCACACTCTTGACGATGGTGAGGTCCTCTTCCACCCGCACGGTGGTGCGGGTCGTGGAGCTGTTGTTGCCCGACTGCGGGTCGGTGGTCACGGGCGTCACCGTGGCGGTGTTCTCGATCACCGAACCGGCGGTCGTGTCGGAGTCGACGACGCCGCGGAAGCGGACCGTGAAGGTGTCGCCGACGGCGAGGTCGGCGGCGATCTCACAGCGCACCGTGGCGCCGGTGATCGCGCACCCCGCGGGGGCGGTGCCCACGAACTCAGCGTCGGAGATTCCGCTGGGCAGAGTGTCGGAGACGACGATCGGCGCGCCGGCGGAACCGCGCGACACCGACGGACCGTTGTTGCGTACGGTGACCGACCACTCGATCGCCTCACCGGCGGTGACGGGACCCGTCGCAGGCGACGTGACGGCCTTGGCCACCGCGAGGTCTGCGCGGGTGATCACCGTGCCGGTGGCCGACGAGGTGTTGTTGTCGCCGTTGCGGTCTTCGGTGCGCGCAGCCACGCGCGCCGTGTTGGGCACCGCGGTGCCGGAGGCGACGCCAGCAGCGACGGCGACCGTGATGCGGATCGCGGGCCAGGAGGCGCCGGCGGCGAGCGTCTCGGTGGCGGTGGAGCGCTGACACGTGAAGTCACCGGCACCGGTGGGCGCCGAACACGTCCAGCCCGTGCCGGTGGCACTGACGAAGGTGACACCGGCGGGGAGCGTGAGGGTGTCGGTCACCGTCACGCCCACGGCCGGGTCGGAACCGGCCGCGTTGCTCACGACGATGTCGAAGGTGCCGTTCTGGCCGGCGACGAACGTTCCCGCCGTCTTGACCACGCTGAGGTCGGCGCGGTGGATGCGGGCGACCGCCTCTCCCGTGGTGCCGACGTACGCGCCGCTGCCTCCGTTGTACGACGTGCCGCCCGTGGCGTCGGTGACCGCGGCCGCGCGAGCCGTGTTTCGGTGCTCCACGCCGCTCCCGACAGACACGCTCGAGGTCGCGACGGCGCGATAGGTGATGGTGTGGCTCTGTCCGGTGGTGAGCTGGCCCAGTCCCGACCACGTGAGCGTCTGACCCGACACCGCCGGATCCGACGCGGCGCTGCCGTCGATGACGGTCGAGCCGGCGACGTAGGTCCATCCCGCAGGCAGGGTGTCGACGGCATCCATCGACACGGCGGTGGCCGTGCCGGCGTTGCTCAGCGTGACCTGGAAGGTGACCTCATCGCCGATGTAGACGGGGTTGGCCGTCAGCTGCGACTTGGCGGTGTTCACGAGCGGGAAGGCGGGCGTCGCCGACGCGGTGGCCGCCGTTCCCGGACCGTACGAGCGGCCGTCGGCGGGCAGCGAGGTCCACGACTGCGCACGCACCGAGTTGGTGAGGGCCGCACCGCTGAGCGTCGATGCCAGCGCCAGCTTGGCCGGGTAGGTGAACGACTGCGGCGAACCGACCGCGAGCGACGAGATCGTCCACGTGATCGTGCGGGTCGTCTGGTTCCAGACGCCGCCGCCGGCCACCGTCGCACCGTCGGCGAGCGGAGTGCCGTCGACGCTGGAGACGACCGGGATCACACCGGCGGGCACCGTGTCGACGAACACGACGTTGTACGCCGTCTTGTTGTTGTTCGCGGTGTTCGAGGATGCCGTCGCGGTCGCGGTGTAGGAGAAGATCTGCCCCTGCGCGATGGGAGTGGTCGGGCTGACCGTCTTGGTCGCGGTCACGAGCGGGTGCCGGATCTGAGCGGTGGCCGTCGCATTCGCCGACGTCGCCGTGCCGGCCACAGCGGTGGTCGGCGGCGTTGCCTCGGCGGTGTCCCAGGTGATGCGCGCGGTGTTGGTGACCGTCGTCGCGGTCGACACCGAGGTCAGGACGGTGGAGCTCACGTCCAGGATGAGGGTGCGCGGCGTCTCGGCGGCGGGGATGTCGTCGAGGTAGACGCCGAGCACCTGAGCGTTGCCGCCGGGGGCCGCCAGCCGTGTGGCGGTGGGGCAAGGTTCGGTCCATCCGCTCCCGCAGCCCACCGAGAAGGTGGCGTTGGCGGCTGTCCCGAGCTGGTTCGGCAAGGTGTCGAGGATGCGGGCCTGGTGGAGGTCGACGCCGGTCGGGATGGTGACGGTGACCCGCCACGACACGGTCTCGCCCGGCACCACGGTGCCGCCGGCAGGCACCTTCGCCTTGGTGATGGTGGGGATCGCCGCGGTGACGGTGCGGTTCGCGGATGCGGTGAGCGTGCGCTCCCCGTCGACCGCACCCGCGAGGGTGGAGCCGGTGAGCGCGGCGTCGTTGCGGAACGTGCTGCTGGAGGCGATGGGGTCGGGAACGCGTGCGGAGTACACGATCTGCGCGGTCGTGGCGAGGTCGCCCGTGAGAGTCCAGGTGTACTTCGTGCGTCCGACCGCACAGCCGTTGCTGCCGTCTCCGGCGACACCGGCGGAAACGGTGGCCACCGACCCGGCGGTCAGGTTGGTGAAATCGGTCATGCCGCTGGCGAGGCAATCGACGATCACCGTGTCGTGCAGCGGCGGACGACCGCCCGCGTTGGTCGCTGTCAGCCGGTAGTAGACCGTCTGTCCGCCGTCGGCGCTCGTGTCGGCGGCCGACCACGGACCGGTCGCGGAGGTCAGCGAGACCTCCTTGGCGAGCGCGGGGCTCGGAACGACGACCGTCACACCGGCGCTGTCACTGCCCCGCAGCACCGACCCCGAGTCGGTGGTGGTGGGCGTGCTGCGCAGCTCGACGGCGTTGGAGAAGCCGGCGCCGTGCGTGTTCGCGGCGTCGCCTGTGACCTGCACGGTCAGCGACACGGTGAACTCCGCCACCGCGGCGTCGGTGTTGGTCCACGTCGTCGGGAAGAAGAGGTCACCGAAGGCCGCGTTCAGCGGGTCGGTGCAGAGACGGAACTCATCGGCATCCCGGGCACAGCCGGCGGCCGAGACGACGCCCGCGGGGGCTGCGGTCAGCTCGGGTACGCCGACGGCATCCCAGCGCGCGGCAGCGGGCAATTGATCGTTGAGGATGCCGTTGAAGATGCTCGTCTTGGCCGGGATCGTCGCCGTGTACTCCCACGTGACCGTCTCGCCGATGGTGGCCTGCCCGAGCGCCGAGTTACCCGTCTCGGTCACACCGGTGGCGGTGACCGTCTTGTCGACGGTGGCCCCGGCAAGGCCGATGGTCGCCGAGTCCGACGCCTGAGCGGCGTTCTTGGTCTCATCGGGGAAGGCGCCCACCGGGTTGGACGGATAGAAGGTGGCTCCCCCGGCCTCGGGGTCGAGTCCGTTCGTGCTCACCGAGGTGAATCGGGTGACAGCGGCCGTGTTGGTGTGGGTCGACGAGATCGACAGCGGCGAGGGAACGGTGAGGGAGTACGAGATGGTGGTGGTCTCGCCTCCGCGCAGCGTGTCGGCCGAGAGGTCGAGCACCCACCGGACCACGACGCGCCCGTCGCCGCGCGACGCGCACGCACCGGGAGCGATCGCGGGGGTGGCCGTCGTGATGTCCTCGCAGGAGAACCCTGCCGGGAGGACGTCCCAGACCTCGATCTCGTCAAGCGGATAGTCGTTCAGGCCTTCGGGAGTGCCTTCGTGGGTCACGTCGATGGTGAACGTGAGCTCCTGGTCTTCACGTACCGGGGTGAGCGAATCGACCCCATTGACCTTCTTGTCCAGTGCGAGGGGCGGTGCCGGGGCCAGCTGCAGGTCGACATCGTCGCGGAGCGCAACGATCGTGCCGTCACCGGAGTACCGCATCTTGGCGAGGTTGCCGGTGACCCGCGGCTGCGTGGCCGGAACGGAGTCCACCCGCGCAAGCAGGAAGAGCTCCAGGTCGTCACCGGGGGCGACGTACAGGCTTCCCGCAGCCTCCTCGCCGAGCTGCCAGCGCGTGGCGGTGGCGGGCGCACCCCCGACGCCCTCCACGCTCGTCCATCCGGCACCCTCGGTCGCCGACCACGCCACCATCGACGTGCCGACAGGGAGGAAGTCGCTCACGACGACGTCGCGGGTGGCGACGCCGGTGGGGAAGTCCGCGGTGATGCGGAAGCACACCAGGTCACCCAGCTGCAGCGCCGGCACATCAGCACCGGTGGGGCTGGTGTAGTCGCCGGCGGCCGTACAGGTGGTGCCCGCACCGGACACACCCGTGATCGACCGGCGGTCGGGGTTCGTCCATACCGTCTTGCTCATCGTCACCGCTTCGGTGCCGATGGAAGACTCGGAGTCGTTACGGCCGGGAGCCGGTCCGTCGTCGACGGTGTTGCCGGGCACCGGGTTGACGGTGCCCTGCAGCTCCACGGTGTTGCGGAACCGGTCGCCGACCGAGGTACGGCGCCCGTCGTGGAAGAAGTCGCGCATGTACACGTCGTAGGTGATCGAGATGACATCGCTCTCTGGGCGATCACTGACGGTGAATGTCACCGCGAAGCGGCCCGTCCCTGCGTCGTAGACGGCGGATGTCATCGTGGCGTTGGCGACGCTGCCGTCGCCGGATGCGGCGTCGGCGCACTCCGCCGGCCACGGGTCGCCCCCGGGGGTGACCCCGGCGGGGAGCACAGGGCACATGCCGTCGGGAATCGTGTCGACCACGCTCACCCCGGTCGCATCGATGTACTCGCTGGTGCGCACATCGAGACGGAAGGTCTTGTTCTCGCCGGCGACGAACCGGTCTCCGGCCACCGTCTTGACGATGCCGACATCGAGCACCGTCACGGTCGCCTCATCCGACGTCGTGATCGCCTTCACCCCGCCCTCGACGACGTCACCGGTATAGGTGCCGCTGGCCTCCACGGTGTTGGTGACGGCGTAGCCCCCCGTCATCGGGCGGGTGGGCGCACCGGGCTGATCGGCAGCCGGAAGGGTGACCTCGCGCAGTGCGACGTAAGCGTTGTAGGTGAGGGCGATCGTCCTCCCGGCCCCGACGTCTCCCAGATCCCAGGTGAGCTTGGTGAACACCTCGCCGTCGACCTCGACGATCTCGCACGTGTAGTCGGAGTCATCGCATCCGGTCACCGTGAAGGTCGCCGGCACGAGGTCCTCGACGACGACGTCGTCGGTTCCTGCCGTCGGCGCCGTCCGCACCGTGACCGTGTAGGTGGCCGGGTTCGCCGGGCCACGGTAGACCTCCGCCTCGGCGTTGCCGGTCTCGGCCTTCGACACCGACAGGGCGATCACCGTGACCGTCGCATCGACAGAGCCGCCTTCGGTGGCCCGCGTGACCTCCGGCGCCCCCGAGGCCGGAACGGTCACGTCGGGCAGGTCGCGCTCATCGTCGGTCGCGTAGATGCCCGACCCCACGGCGAAGGACGAGCCCACCGGATAACGCGCGTCGTCCGCTTCGATCGCGAACGACACCGAGGTCGATGCGCCCCGTGGCAGGTCGGCGACGTTCTCCCACACCAGCACCTGCGCGGTGAACGGGTCGTCGGCATCCGGGTCGGTGGGGTCGGGAATCCACGACAGAATGGTCGGCTCCCCCACACCGTTGGGCGCCCCCGGCGTCGCCGATCCCGCGACATAGGTGACGCCGACGGGGAGCACGACCACGGCCGACGCGTTGTACAGGTCCACACCGTCGGGGTTCGTCGCCCGCACGGTCACCCGTCCCTGGCCGCCGGCGAGCACTGTCTCGCCCGTCGAGGTGACCTCGAGTCCGTCGGTCGCACCGACCGGCTCCTGGGCGCGTGCCGCCGGTGGCAACGCCACCGCCACGAGCAGGGAGATGATGAGCGACAGGACGACGACAGACGCCGTCGGAAACAGTCGCAGGCGCGCGGGCGTGCGTGAGTCGAGCATGACAAACCTCGGCAGAAGCGATCACCGGCCGGGTTCGGGGGGCACACAGCAGGTGCAGGAGTCGGGGGCTCCTGTCTCGTCAGGCTATCCAGACAGACTCGCCCTCCACAAATCTTTCGTATGACCTTCGCACTTCCTAAGGAAATCTTGAGGTTCGCACGACGCACAACGACGAAGGGCCGGATCCTCTCGGACCCGGCCCTTCGCCGTGAAGTAAGCGGACTTACTTGATGATCTTGGTCACCGTTCCGGCGCCGACGGTGCGGCCACCCTCACGGATCGCGAAGCCGAGACCCTCTTCCATGGCGATCGGCTGGATGAGCTCGACCGTCATGTCGGTGGTGTCACCGGGCATGACCATCTCGGTGCCCTCGGGCAGCGAGATGACGCCGGTGACATCGGTGGTGCGGAAGTAGAACTGCGGACGGTAGTTCGTGTAGAAGGGGTTGTGACGGCCACCCTCCTCCTTGGACAGGATGTACGCCGTGCCCTCGAAGTTGGTGTGCGGGGTCACAGAACCCGGCTTCACGACGACCTGGCCGCGCTCGACGTCGTCACGCTTGGTGCCGCGCAGGAGCAGACCACAGTTCTCGCCGGCCCAGGCCTCGTCGAGCTGCTTGTGGAACATCTCGATACCCGTGACGATGGTCTTCTGCGTCGGGCGGATGCCGACGATCTCGACCTCGGAGTTGATGGCCAGCGTGCCACGCTCGGCGCGACCCGTGACGACCGTTCCACGACCGGTGATGGTGAAGACGTCCTCGATGGGCATGAGGAACGGCTTGTCCTTGTCACGCACCGGGTCGGGGATCGACTCGTCGACGGCCTCCATGAGCTCGACGATCGACTGCACCCACTTCTCGTCGCCCTCGAGAGCCTTCAGGCCCGAGACGCGAACGACAGGGGCGTTGTCGCCATCGAAGTCCTGCGACGACAGCAGCTCGCGAACCTCGAGCTCGACGAGCTCCAGGATCTCCTCGTCGTCGACCATGTCCGACTTGTTCAGCGCGACGAGCAGGTAGGGCACGCCGACCTGCTTGGCGAGCAGCACGTGCTCACGCGTCTGAGCCATCGGGCCGTCGGTGGCGGCGACCACGAGGATCGCGCCGTCCATCTGAGCGGCACCGGTGATCATGTTCTTGATGTAGTCGGCGTGACCGGGCGCGTCGACGTGCGCGTAGTGACGCTTGGGGGTCTCGTACTCGACGTGCGAGATGTTGATGGTGATACCGCGCTGACGCTCCTCGGGAGCCGAGTCGATCGACGCGAAGTCACGCTGGACGTTGGTCGCGGACGGGAACTTGTCGGCGAGCACCTTCGAGATCGCGGCGGTGAGCGTCGTCTTGCCGTGGTCGACGTGACCGATCGTTCCGATGTTCACGTGCGGCTTGGTCCGCTCGAACTTGGCCTTAGCCACTGGGTCCTCCTCAGGACGGTCGTTGTAGAGCTCCGGGCGCTGGATTGCGACCGGCGTTCTACGGGGATGGTGTCAGTGTAGTTGACAGTTCTGTATTCAGTTTGGATGCCGTTTCGTCTCGGGCCTTCGGCCTTCGCTCAACGACCGGCTGGGTGGATGCCGGGAGCGCATGCTCCCGGCATCCGAGCAGGGAAAGGGTTACTCGCCCTTGGTCTTCTGGACGATCTCATCGGCCACGGCCCGCGGGACCTCGGCGTACGAGTCGAACTCCATCGAGTAGACCGCGCGGCCCGAGGTCTTCGAGCGCAGGTCTCCGATGTAGCCGAACATCTCCGACAGCGGCACGAGGGCGCGGACGATCTTGATGCCCGAGCCGTCCTCCATCGACTGGATCTGGCCACGACGCGAGTTCAGGTCGCCGATGACGTCGCCCATGTACTCCTCGGGCGTACGCACCTCGACCGCCATGAGCGGCTCGAGGATGGCGGGGCTCGCCTTGCGGACGGCCTCCTTGAAGCCCATGGAGCCGGCGATCTTGAACGCCATTTCCGAGGAGTCGACGTCGTGCGAGGCACCGTCGAGCAGGATGGCCTTCACACCCACCATGGGATATCCGGCCAGCACGCCGACGTTCATCGCGTCCTGGAAGCCCTGGTTGGTCGGCTCGATGTACTCGCGCGGGATGCGGCCACCGGTGACCTTGTTCTCGAACTCGTACGTCTTGTCGGCCGTGACCTCGAGCGGCTCGAGCGCGAACTGGATCTTCGCGAACTGACCCGAACCACCGGTCTGCTTCTTGTGGGTGTAGTCGTGACGCTCGACGGCCTTCTTGATCGTCTCGCGGTACGCCACCTGGGGCTTTCCGACGTTCGCCTCCACGCGGAACTCGCGCTTCATGCGGTCGACCAGGATGTCGAGGTGCAGCTCGCCCATGCCCTTGATGACCGTCTGACCGGTCTCGGGGTTGAGCTCGGTGCGGAAGGTCGGGTCTTCTTCGGCGAGCTTCTGGATGGCGACACCCAGCTTCTCCTGGTCGGCCTTGGTCTTCGGCTCGATGGCGACCTCGATGACCGGCTCGGGGAACGTCATCGACTCGAGCACGACCGGCGCGTTCGGGTCGGCCAGGGTGTCACCGGTGGTGGTGTCCTTCAGACCGATGACGGCGTAGATGTTGCCCGCGGTGACCGAGTCGACCGGGTTCTCCTTGTTGGCGTGCATCTGGAAGATCTTTCCGATGCGCTCCTTCTTGCCCTTGGTCGAGTTGATGACCTGCGCGCCCGAGTCGAGGTGCCCCGAGTAGACGCGGATGTAGGTCAGTCGACCGAAGAAGGGGTGCACGGCCACCTTGAACGCCAGTGCGGCGAAGGGGTCGGCGGCGTCGGGGTGACGCTCGATGATCTTCTCTTCGTCCTTCGGGTCGTGCGCCTCGATGGCCGGCACGTCGAGGGGCGAAGGGAGGAAGTCGACGACCGCGTCGAGCATGGGCTGCACACCGCGGTTCTTGAACGCCGAGCCACACAGCACCGGGTACAGCTCGCCGGCGACGGTGAGCTTGCGGATGGCGCCCTTGATCTCGGCGATCGAGAGCTCCTCACCACCGAAGTACTTCTCCAGCAGCGCCTCGTCGCTCTCGGCGACGGTCTCGAGCAGCTTCTCGCGGTACTCGGCGGCACGGTCGGCGAGGTCGGCCGGGATCTCCTGGATCTCGTACTTCGCCCCCATCGTCACGTCACCCTTGGCATCGCCGGGCCACACCAGGGCACGCATCTCGACGAGGTCGATGACTCCGACGAAGTCGTTCTCGGCGCCGATCGGCAGCTGGAGGACGAGGGGCTTGGCACCCAGGCGGTTCACGATGGTGTCGACCGTGAAGTAGAAGTCGGCGCCCAGCTTGTCCATCTTGTTGACGAAGCAGATACGGGGCACGTCGTACTTGTCGGCCTGACGCCACACCGTCTCGGACTGGGGCTCGACGCCCTCCTTGCCGTCGAAGACGGCGACGGCGCCGTCGAGGACGCGCAGCGAACGCTCGACCTCGACCGTGAAGTCGACGTGGCCGGGCGTGTCGATGATGTTGATCTGGTTCTTGTTCCAGAAGCAGGTCACGGCGGCAGACGTGATCGTGATGCCGCGCTCCTTCTCCTGCTCCATCCAGTCGGTGGTCGAGGCGCCGTCGTGCGTCTCGCCGAGCTTGTGGTTGACGCCCGTGTAGAACAGGATGCGCTCGGTCGTCGTCGTCTTGCCGGCATCGATGTGGGCCATGATGCCGATGTTGCGGACCTTGTTGAGGTCGGTGAGCACTTCTTGTGCCACGGGGTGTCCTTACTTGTGGTGAGGCGTTTCGTCTCGCGGCTTCGCCGCTCGCTCAACGACCGGATGTGGTGCAGGTCGTTGAGCGAGCGAAGCGAGACGAAACGCTGGTGAGGTGTTTACCAGCGGTAGTGAGCGAACGCGCGGTTCGACTCGGCCATCTTGTGGGTGTCTTCACGGCGCTTGACCGCGGCACCCAGGCCGTTGGAGGCGTCGAGGATCTCGTTCTGCAGACGCTCGGTCATCGTCTTCTCACGACGACCCTTCGCGTAGCTGACGAGCCAGCGCAGCGCGAGCGTGTTGGCGCGGTGCGGCTTGACCTCGACAGGCACCTGGTAGGTGGAACCACCCACGCGGCGGCTCTTGACCTCGAGGGTCGGACGGACGTTGTCGAGCGCCTTCTTGAGCGTCGCGACGGCATCCTGGCCGTTCTTGGCCTCGACACCCTTGAGCGCGTTGTAGACGATCGACTCGGCGAGCGACTTCTTGCCGTCGACGAGGATCTTGTTCACCAGCTGGGTGACGATCGGAGCACCGTAGACCGGGTCGTTGACGACGACGCGGCGGGGTGCGGGTCCCTTGCGAGGCATCTAACTCAACCCTTCTTCGCGCCGTAGCGGCTACGCGCCTGCTTACGGTTCTTGACGGCCTGGGTGTCCAGGGCGCCACGGACGATCTTGTAACGGACACCGGGGAGGTCCTTGACACGGCCTCCACGGACGAGCACGAGCGAGTGCTCCTGCAGGTTGTGACCCTCGCCCGGGATGTAGGCGGTGACCTCGGTGCCGTTGCGGAGCTTGACACGGGCGACCTTGCGCATGGCCGAGTTCGGCTTCTTGGGCGTGGTCGTGTAGACGCGGGTGCAGACCCCGGCCTGCTGGGGGTTCGACTTCAGGGCGGGAGCCTTGGTCTTGGAGACCTTCGGCGAGCGACCCTTGCGAACCAACTGCTGAATGGTTGGCACGTTCTCTCCTTGTAAAGCTGTGCGGCTCATTCGATCGCACAGGTGCTGCACGGTGACAGCGATGGTGGTTTCACCACAGATCCACCGGCATGCCGCGAGAGCGACGTGCGTTGTGGTGGTGGATATGCCGTGGGGGCGTCCTGTTCACAGAACGATCCCTGGTGCGGATCGCGGCCTCCGCCGTACCGAGGCACGACGCAGGGCGCGCAAACACGCACACCCGATCAATGATACGCGCCCGGGCGGACCCCGGTCAAACGCACGCGAGAACGCACAGACGCCCGCTTTCCGCCGCAGACCGGTGACACGAGCGCGGTCTCGGGGGAAGAGTCGGGGGGTCAGGCGTGCTGGAGGCGGAACTCCTCGTCGCCGAGGTAGAAGCGCTCACCGGCATCCAGCTCGGTGCCCGGCTCGATCTCGATCTCCTCGCCCATCAGCGTGTGCAACAGGACGCCGTTGGTCGACCCCAGGTCGGTGATCGCCCACCGCTCGCCGCGCAGCTCGAGCCTCGCATGCGTCTTCGACACGGTGCGCGCCTGGTCGGGCACCGAGACCAGCTGCGCCTGCGGGAAGGCCGCATCCGGTGCGGGCCGGCGGCCCAGGATGACGACGTCGGCCGACAGCGCGATCGGGTCACCCACGGAGGGGAGGAGCTGCCAGCTGACCTTCTTGCGCCTGACCATCACGGTCTGATCCACATCGTCGGCCTCCGCCGCCGCGTCGGCGACCCGCTGCTGAGCCGACACCGAAGAGCGCGCGGACATCGGAGCGCCGGCCACGGGCGAGCCCACTACCGCGGACACCTCGCCCGACAGCTCCGGGAACCCGTCGTCGCGCGACTCGGCGGCTGTGGTGACCGGCTCGATCGGCGTCGTTGCGGGGGGCGCGGTGGCGGGTGCCGGCGTGGGAGCAGCGGGAGGGACCCGCGGCGCCGCCGCCGCGTCCGCTCCCGGCGCCGTCGACCGTCGACCGGGAACGAACGAGATCAGTCCCTCCGACACGGGCGGCACGGCGGGCGCCGGGCGCGATGCCGGAGTCGCCGCGCTCGGCGGGAACGGCGAGGGCGAGACTGCGGAGACGTCATCGACCTCGGACGGCCAGGAGGCGACGTCGGGTTCGCCGGAGGTCGCCGCCGCCCGCGAGGAGGTGGGGATGGGCGGCGGAGCCCAGCCGTCGGAGGAGGTGTCACCCGCGGTAGGCACAGCTGTCGGCGCAGGAGCAACCGGCGACGGTGCCTCGGATTGCGCTTGCGCCGCATCGGATACCGCGCCCACGCCCGACAGCGGCACCGGTCGCAGCGCCGCCGGCATCCCGGGGGCGGCGAACGGAGAGGGCTGGGGCGCCGGCCCGCCGGTGGCCGGTGGCGCCGGAAGCGGCGGCCGCGGCGGCGGCGTGAAGCCGGGCGCGGCGGCGACCACGGACTGTCGTGCCCCGCGCCACGGTGCGGGACCGAAGCCCAGGATGCTGGCCCACACCACGAACAGCAGCGCCGAGAGTACCGTCATCCCGGAGCCGTATCCGAAACCCGGGTTGATGCGGTGTGCGGAGATGACCAGCAGCACCATGACGACGATCGCGCCGAGGCCGGGGATCAACAGGAGGAGGACCAGCCACGGGCTGAACCCGCCCCACTTCAGGACGGTCGCGGAGTTGAGGAAGGGAACCCATCCCTTCCACGCCTCCTCGCCCATCTTGCGGAACATCGCAGCCAGCGCGAGGGCGAGCCAGACGTACAGCGCAACGCCGATCACAACGCTCAGGACACTCACCAGGAGCGTCAGCGAATTGTCGATCGTCAGACCCATGGAGTCCACCTTAGGGCTCGGTCAGACCGGGCTCCGCGCCCGGATCGAAGGGGGCATCGAGCGAGGTGGTCAGTTCGTCGAGCATGGCCGCGATCTGCGGCTCCACGTACTGACTCACGGCCGCCTGGATGCGCAGGCGGTGGTGCAGCAGAATCGTGCAGACCTCACGACCGATCATGTTCGCGTAGTCGTCGGCGAGGCCGACCTCTTGGCGCAGCGCCGCTTTGGCCTCGTCGGACAGAGGTGGCAAGGCGGGCACTTCGGCGTTGGCTTCGTCGGCGAGCCCGGAGATGGTGAAGAGGAAGGGCGCACCGGGAACGGGATCGGGATCCAGCGGCAGCCCCTCGAACTCCGGATCGAGCCCTTCAGCCGGGCGGTAGCTGCGGGCGCGGTTGCGGGCCGCCTGCTGGTCGAGCTCGGCCTGGAGCATCGGGAGGTTCCGCGAGGTGTAGTCGGCCACCGCGTGATCGACGATCGTCTTGATCCTGGTCGACAGCCCGTGCTGCACGCCGTGCGGAACATCGGTGCCGAGCCCCGCAGCGGAGAGCACCGGGGAACCGAAACAGCGCCGGCACGGAGCGATCCTCCCGCGGTGCGTCGCCGGCTCCCAGCGCGGCAACCATCGCAGCCAGGCGTCCACCGCCTGGCTGACCTGGGTCTCGATCGACCGCTCCACGGGCTCCATTGTTCCCTGTCGCAGGTCAACGTGTGGGATTTCGCCGATCAGGACTCGGGATCGTCGTCTTCCCACGGCCAGCGAGGCCGGCCCGCGCGCGTGCGCACGAGCGCGATCGCCGACCACCCGCAGACCGCGGCGGCGCCCAGCAGCACGAGGGCGAACACGCTGGTCGCGAAGGAGCCCACCGCCGCCATCGCCGGGGCAAGGCCGGCACCGGACAGCAGCGCCCCGAGCCAGAGCCCGGCGACGTATCCGATGAACACGGATGCCGTGATGGCGATCACCGCCGTGTACTGCGGACGGCTCACACGCACCGCGCGCGCCGTGATCGCCGCGAAGATCACCGTGGCCGCCGCGACCGCTCCCGCCCCCGGTAGGAACCCGAGCTTCGGCACCGCCACCACCTCGGTGTCGGTGAGGAGGCTGGTCATGCCGAATCCCGCGATGAGCACGGCGACGAAGCCGATCGTCGAGAAAGCCAGCGCCGTCATCGGCGGCACCCGCCCAGCGGGCGGGACGGGGCCGTGCGACGACGGGGTCATCTCACATCCGGTGCAGCTGCGGACCCGCCTCGAGCGTGCGCTCGTACTCACGCTGGGCCTCGTTGTTCAGCTCCGTCACGCGGGCACCGCGCGCGGCCACCCAGGCACCGAACCAGATGGTGATCTCGCGACCGAGGATGAAGGCGACGATCGCCAGCGGCGCGAGCACCTGGCCCTCGATCAGTTCCGCACCGGCGCTGGCGGTGAGGTTCCAAAACGGCGCCTCGAAGAGCTGGCCGAGGAGGTGTCCACCGTAGGCGACCGCCCCCACCAGCAGGCCGAGGATCACCCACTGTCCCCAGCGGCCCCGGTTGATGATCGCGCCCAGCAGCCAGAATCCGAGGAAGAACACGGCCACCGGAACCCAGAACCACCACGACGTGACGGCGTCGACCAGCTGCGTGCCGATCGTGCTCGCGGTCACGTCACCGTCGACAGCACCGAACCCGAGCGCCGCCGCGAGATACAGGATGCCGAAGACGACGGCGGCCAGAAGGCCGATCAGGCCGGCGGCGCCGCGGTTGCCGCGCGGGCGCGGCGCCTCGGGCGCCTGGACGAAAATGGGCTGCGGTGCGGGAGCGGGAGCGGGCTCCGTCGCGGCGGCCTCGGGGGCCGCGGCGGCGACGACCGGCTCGCTGGGCGTGATGACGGCCGTCGCGTCGTCGTGCACGGTCGAGCGAACCGCAGCATCGGACGTGCGCTCCGTCGCCGGGGCGCTGGTCGCGGCATCCACAGCGGGAGCGCTCTCGACCGGTTCGGGACCGGCGGCCTCGATGTAGGACAGGTCGTAGTCCTTCTCGCCCGCATCGATCTGCTCGGCCGCAGCGGCCTCTGCGGGAGTCACCGCGTCGCGAGAGGCAGCCTCGGCCTCGGCGAGCCCCTCATTGGCGCGTCCGACGACGTCGTCCACGTGGGTGGCCTCGTCCTCAGGCACGTCGGACACGTGCGGCTCGACCGGCTCGCCGTGGTTGGGATCGCTCATTGCGGTGTGCTCCTCACGCGGAGGCGCGCGCCACCGCACAGCGAGCGTAACGCGGGGTGACGGTCACGCCGCGAAGGCGGGCCGCCGTGTCTGCACCTCCGGACGCCGTGTCCACGCCCCCGATCGCGCGCGGCTGCTTATCGTGGGTGCATGCCCTCCCTCCCGACCCCGCTGGATCACCTCTCCCCCCGCTCCCGCCAGGCGGCGCGTCGGGCGCGCGGCACCCGGATCGCGCGGATCATCGGCGTGGCGGCCACGTCGACGATGGTGGGCATCGCGGTGTTGAGCGGATGCGCCCCGACGACCGACGACGGTGCGCCCACCCCGACACCGACGGTGACGCAGACCAGTCCGCCCGCCCAGACCGGCCCGCAACTGGCCGACTTCCCGTTCGGCCCGTCGGAGTCGACCACTCCCCTGCCCGACGACTGCCGCGCCATCCTCACCGGCAGCGTGCTGACCGAGCTCGAGGATGTACCGCTGAACGCCCCGGGAATGGGCGGGGGCATCCTCCCCGACAGCACCCGTGTCTGCGCCTGGGGCGACCCGGGGGCAGCGGGAACGTGGCTGGTCACCCGCATCGGGTTCTCGCCCTCCCGCGCCGCCGCCGACGCGCTCTACGAGCTCGGACGCGAAGGGTTCACCTGTTACGAGCCGGCCGGCGGCATCCGGTGCGAGCGCACCTGGGACCACGACACGCTCCCGGTGACCCAGGGTCGCACCCTCTACTACCGCGACGGCATCATCGTCGACACGCAGTACTCCAACCTGGCGCCGCAGGGCTACACGAACGCGATCATCGCGGCGATGTGGCCGACCGGGGGCGCAGCGCGCCCGACGCCGACCCCGACGCCCTAGCCGCGCCGACCCGGGGTTACTCCTGCCACACGCGTGCCGCGACGGCGTCGACGTACCCGGACGGATGCCAGCCATCCTGCACGGTCGAGAGCCACACGTCTCCGGCCATGTCGATCGTCTCACCGCGCCCGTCGCCGTCGAGCACGCAACGGATGCGCTCGGCGACCGCGCCGCACTCGAAGCCCAGGGCGGGAAGAGCGGATCGGGCGATCGATCCGGCATCCGTGGGAACGGTGGCCAGCGTCGTGGAGAGGGTGCCCTCGGCGCTGGTCCAGGTGCACGTGAGCTGCACGTGCGGAGTCAGGGCATCGACGAGTCCTCCGGCCGCCACCGTGAGGGGAGCGTCGGTGGACGGGGTGAGGAGCGCGTCGTCGGCGCGCACCAATGACTGCCAGAGTTCGTCGTCGTAGAGGTCGCGGCACTCACCCGGAGGACCCTGCTGTTCGTCGTCACCGGCGACGGGGGCCGAGGTGGGGGCCGCGAAGTAGTCGCCGAGGAACACCGCCGCCTGCGGCACCATGGGGGCGGCGATCCACACCATCGCTCCGATGACCGCGGCGCACAGCACGCCGATCACCCACGCGAAAGACGTGTTCCTGCCGCCGACTCGAGCCATACCGTCACGCTACGCCGCGCCGTCCTCCGCACGCCCCAGCCCCGCCGCGCGATCGCAGAACGCGGAAGGCCCGCAGGACGTCAGTCCTGCGGGCCTTCCGACAACTCACACTCAGTTATAGGTGCCGGGCGTGAAGTCGTCGGTCGAGAAGCTGTCGAAGTCGACGTAGCTCAGGTCGGCGTCGGTGTAGGCGCCGTCCGAGGCGAAGATGCGGTTGGGGTACCGCTCGCTCTTGGCCTCCTCCGTCGCCTCGACGGCGACGTTGCGGTACTTCGCAAGTCCCGTTCCGGCGGGGATGAGCTTTCCGATGATGACGTTCTCCTTGAGGCCGACGAGCGGGTCGCTCTTGCCCTCCATGGCCGCCTGCGTGAGCACGCGGGTGGTCTCCTGGAACGACGCGGCCGACAGCCACGACTCCGTCGCGAGCGACGCCTTCGTGATACCCATCAGCTCGGGACGACCGGATGCCGGGCGCTTGCCCGCCGCCACCGTCTCGCGGTTGATCTGCTGGTAGCGCTTGAAGTCGACCAGCTCACCCGGCAGCAGCGTGGTGTCGCCGTGGTCGACCACGGTGACCTTACGCAGCATCTGGCGGACGATGACCTCGATGTGCTTGTCGTGGATCGGCACACCCTGCGAACGGTACACGCCCTGCACGCCGCCCACGAGGTACTTCTGCACCTCGCGAGCACCCTGCACGCGCATGACTTCCTTGGGGTCGAGCGTTCCGACGAGGATCGGCTGACCGACGGTGACGCGCTGGCCCTCCTCGACCAGAAGCGTCGCGCGCTTCAGGACGGGGTAGACGTGCGGCTCGTCGCCGTTGTCGGGCGTCAGGATGACCTTCTTGGCCTTGTCGGTCTCGTCGATCTTGATGACGCCATCGGCCTCGGCGATCGGGGACGCACCCTTGGGGGTACGGGCCTCGAACAGCTCCTGCACACGCGGCAGACCCTGGGTGATGTCATCGGCGGAAGCCGAGCCACCCGTGTGGAAGGTACGCATCGTCAGCTGCGTGCCGGGCTCACCGATCGACTGGGCGGCGATGATGCCGACGGCCTCACCGATGTCGACCAGCTTGCCGGTGGCCAGCGATCGGCCGTAGCACTTCGCGCAGACACCCACGGCCGAGTCACAGGTCAGCACCGAGCGGACCTTGATGGTCTCGATGCCGCCGGCGACCAGCTTGTCGATGAGCACGTCACCCACGTCGTCGCCGGCCGAAGCCAGGACGGTGCCGCTCGCGTCGACCACGTCGGCGGCCAGCGTGCGGGCGAACACCGAGTTCTCGACGTTGGCGTCACGCACGAGCGTGCCGTCGGTGCCGGGAGCGGCGATCGTGAACTCGAGACCCTTCGAGGTGCCACAGTCGTCCTCGCGGATGATGACATCCTGCGAGACGTCGACGAGGCGTCGCGTGAGGTAACCCGAGTCGGCCGTACGGAGGGCCGTGTCGGCCAGACCCTTACGGGCACCGTGCGTGGCGATGAAGTACTCCGCCACCGACAGACCCTCGCGGTACGAGGAGATGATCGGACGCGGGATGATCTCACCCTTGGGGTTGTTCACCAGGCCTCGCATACCCGCGATGTTGCGGATCTGCAGCCAGTTACCACGAGCACCCGACGACACCATGCGGTTGATGGTGTTGTCCTCGGGGAAGTTGTCGCGCATCGCCTTCTGGACCTCGTCGGTGGCCTCGGTCCAGATCTTGATGAGCTCCTGACGACGCTCGGCGTCGGTGGTGAGACCCTTCTCGAACTGCGCCTGCACCTTCGCGGCCTGCTTCTCGTAGCCCGCGACGATCTCGCCCTTGTTGGGCGGGGTCAGGATGTCGGACAGCGCCACGGTGACACCCGAACGGGTGGCCCAGTGGAAACCGGCGTCCTTGATGCGGTCCAGCGACGCGGCGACCTCGACCTTGGGGTACTCCTCGGCCAGCTTGTTGACGATCTGCGACAGCTTGCCCTTGTCGGCCTGCTCGCGAACGAACGGGTAGCCCTTGGGGAGCGTGTCGTTGAAGATCGCCTGGCCCAGCGACGCGTCGACGAGACCGTGACGCTCGTAGCCCTCGGGGGCTTCGCCCTCGAGGAACGTGAGACCGGGGATGCGGATGCGGACCTTGGCCTGCAGGTCGAGGGTGCCCTCGTCCTTGGCCAGGATCGCCTCGCCCACCGAACCGAACACGCGACCCTCGCCGGCCGCGCCCGCCTTGACCGTGGTCAGGTGGTGGAGGCCAATGATCATGTCCTGCGAGGGCAGGGTGACCGGGCGGCCGTCGGAGGGCTTCAGGATGTTGTTCGAGGCGAGCATCAGCACGCGAGCCTCGGCCTGGGCCTCGACCGACAGCGGCAGGTGGACGGCCATCTGGTCACCGTCGAAGTCGGCGTTGAACGCCGCACACACGAGCGGGTGGAGCTGGATGGCCTTGCCCTCGACGAGCTGCGGCTCGAAGGCCTGGATGCCGAGGCGGTGGAGCGTCGGTGCACGGTTGAGGAGCACCGGACGCTCGCGGATGATCTCCTCGAGCACGTCCCACACCTCCGGACGGGTGCGCTCCACGGCGCGCTTGGCGGCCTTGATGTTCTGCGAGTGACCGAGGTCGATCAGACGTTTGATCACGAACGGCTTGAACAGCTCCAGCGCCATCTGCTTGGGCAGACCACACTGGTGCAGCTTCAGCTGAGGACCGACGATGATGACCGAACGGCCCGAGTAGTCCACGCGCTTTCCGAGCAGGTTCTGACGGAAACGTCCCTGCTTGCCCTTGAGCATGTCGGACAGCGACTTGAGCGCACGGTTGCCGGTACCGGTGACCGGGCGACCGCGGCGGCCGTTGTCGAACAGCGCGTCGACGGCCTCCTGCAGCATCCGCTTCTCGTTGTTGACGATGATCTCGGGAGCACCGAGGTCGATCAGGCGACGGAGACGGTTGTTGCGGTTGATCACGCGGCGGTACAGGTCGTTGAGGTCGGAGGTCGCGAAGCGGCCACCGTCGAGCTGAACCATCGGACGCAGCTCCGGCGGGATCACCGGGACGACGTCGAGCACCATCGAGGCCGGGCTCATGCCGGTCGCGAGGAACGAGTTGACGACCTTCAGACGCTTGATCGCGCGGATCTTGCGCTGACCCTTGCCCTCCGAGATCTGCAGGTGCAGGCTCTCGGCCTCGGCGGCGAGGTCGAACGACTGCAGACGACGCTGGATCGACTCCGCGCCCATGTAGGCCTCGAAGTACTGACCGAAGCGGTCCTGCAGCTCGTGGAAGACGTCGTCCTCCTGCTTGAGCTGGCCCACGTCGAGCGTGCGGAACTCTTCCCACATGCGCTCGAGCTTGGCGATCTGCTCGTCGGCGTTCTTGCGGATGCCGGCCATGTCCTTCTCGGCGGCGTCCTTGACCTTCTTCTTCTGGTCGGCCTTGGCGCCTTCCTCTTCGAGCGCCGCGAGCTCCTCCTCCAGCTTGGCCAGACGGGTCGCCACACGGGCGTCGCGGCGGTCGCCGAGGTTCTTGATCTCCAGGCGGAGGTTGGCCTCGTGAGTCGGCAGGTCGCGGTGACGAGCATCCTCATCGACCGAGATCACCATGTAGGCGGCGAAGTAGATGACCTTCTCGAGGTCCTTCGGCGCCATGTCCAGCAGGTACCCGAGGCGCGAGGGCACGCCCTTGAAGTACCAGATGTGGGTCACGGGAGCGGCGAGCTCGATGTGGCCCATGCGCTCACGACGGACGGAGGACTTGGTGACCTCCACGCCGCAGCGCTCGCAGACGATGCCCTTGAAGCGGACGCGCTTGTACTTTCCACAGGCACACTCCCAGTCGCGGGAGGGTCCGAAGATCTGCTCACCGAAAAGGCCGTCCTTCTCGGGCTTGAGCGTGCGGTAGTTGATGGTTTCCGGCTTCTTGACCTCGCCGAAGGACCACCGACGGATGTCATCGGCGGTGGCCAGGCCAATACGAAGCTGGTCGAAGGTGTGTGACTCGAGCACTGATTCTCCTGTGTCGGAATTCTGTTCGTTGCCTGGCCGGATCAGATCTCGTCGATGGACGAGGATTCGAAGCGGCTGGAGATGTTGATGCCGAGCTCTTCCGCGGCGCGGAAGGCTTCATCGTCGGTGTCGCGGAGGTTGACCTCCGTGCCGTCGGCCGAGAGGACCTCGACGTTCAGGCACAGCGACTGCATCTCCTTCATGAGCACCTTGAAGGACTCGGGGATGCCGGGCTCCTGGATGTTCTCGCCCTTGACGATCGCCTCGTAGACCTTCACGCGACCGACGATGTCGTCGGACTTGATCGTGAGGAGCTCCTGCAGCGCGTAGGCGGCACCGTAGGCCTCGAGGGCCCACACCTCCATCTCACCGAAGCGCTGGCCACCGAACTGCGCCTTACCACCCAGCGGCTGCTGCGTGATCATCGAGTACGGACCGGTCGAACGCGCGTGGATCTTGTCGTCGACGAGGTGGTGCAGCTTCAGGATGTACATGTAGCCGACCGAGATCGGTGCCGGGAAAGGCTCGCCCGAACGGCCGTCGAACAGCTGGGTCTTGCCCGTGCTGTCGATCAGACGCTCGCCGTCGCGCGTGGGGAGGGTCGAGTCGAGCAGACCCGCGATCTCCGCTTCGTACGCGCCGTCGAACACGGGCGTGGCGACCTTGGTGCCGGGGGCGGCCTCGCGGGCCTCCTCGGGCAGGTTCGCGGCCCACTCCGGGTTGCCCTCGACCTTCCAGCCCTGCTTCGCGATCCACCCGAGGTGGGTCTCGAGCACCTGGCCGAAGTTCATGCGACCGGGGATGCCGAGCGGATTGAGCACCACGTCGACGGGCGTGCCGTCGGCGAGGAAGGGCATGTCCTCGACGGGGAGGATCTTGGCGATGACACCCTTGTTGCCGTGACGGCCGGCGAGCTTGTCACCCTCGGTGATCTTGCGCTTCTGGGCGATGTAGACCACCACGCGACGGTTGACGCCCGAGCCGAGCTCGTCGTCGCCGTCCTCGGCGTTGAACTCCTTGACGGCGATGATCGTGCCCTGCTCACCGTGGGGGACCTTCAGCGACGTGTCGCGCACCTCGCGGCTCTTCTCGTTGAAGATCGCGCGGAGCAGGCGCTCCTCGGCCGACAACTCGGTCTCACCCTTGGGCGTGACCTTGCCGACGAGGATGTCGCCGGGACGCACCTCGGCGCCGATGCGGACGATGCCGCGCTCGTCGAGGTCCTTCAGCAGGTCCGGGCTCACGTTGGGGAGATCACGGGTGATCTCCTCCTTGCCGAGCTTGGTGTCGCGCGCGTCGACCTCGTACTCCTCGATGTGGATCGAGGAGAGGGTGTCGTTCTTGACGAGGTCCTGGCTGAGGATGATCGCGTCTTCGAAGTTGTGGCCTTCCCACGTCATGAACGCGACGAGGAGGTTCTTTCCGAGCGCGAGCTCGCCGTTCTCCGTGGCGGGGCCGTCGGCGATGACCTCGCCGGCCTCGATGCGGTCGCCCGCCGAGACGATGACCCGCTGGTTGTACGACGTGCCCTGGTTGGAGCGGTCGAACTTGCGCAGGAAGTAGTCCTGCGTGCCGCCCTCGTCGAGCTGGATGGTGACGACGTCGGCCGAGACCTCGGCGACCACACCGGCCTTCTCGGCGGTGATGACGTCACCGGCGTCGATCGCGGCGTAGCCCTCCATACCGGTTCCGACCACGGGCGAGTCGCTGCGCAGCAGCGGCACGGCCTGGCGCTGCATGTTCGCGCCCATGAGGGCGCGGTTCGCGTCGTCGTGCTCGAGGAAGGGGATGAGCGAGGTCGCCACCGACACCATCTGGCGCGGCGAGACGTCCATGTAGCCGATCTCGTCGGCGTGGAACAGGTCGACCTCGCCACCCTGGCCACGACGGGCGAGCACGCGGTCTTCGGCGAAGGAGCCGTCGGCCTTCAGCTCGACACCGGCCTGGGCGACGATGTAGTCGCTCTCCTGCGAGGCGGTGAGGTAGTCGATCTCGTCGGTGACCTTGCCGCCGACCACGCGACGGTACGGCGTCTCGATGAAGCCGAAGGCGTTGATGCGGGCGAACGAGGCGAGCGAACCGATCAGACCGATGTTCGGGCCTTCCGGCGTCTCGATCGGGCACATGCGACCGTAGTGCGACGGGTGGACGTCACGGACCTCGACACCGGCGCGCTCACGCGACAGACCGCCGGGGCCCAGCGCCGACAGGCGGCGCTTGTGGGTGAGACCGGCGAGCGGGTTGTTCTGGTCCATGAACTGCGACAGCTGCGAGGTTCCGAAGAACTCCTTGATCGCGGCGACGACGGGGCGCACGTTGATCAGGGTCTGCGGCGTGATCGCCTCGATGTCCTGCGTGGTCATGCGCTCGCGGACGACGCGCTCCATGCGCGACAGACCCGTGCGGACCTGGTTCTGGATGAGCTCGCCGACCGCACGGATGCGGCGGTTGCCGAAGTTGTCGATGTCGTCGACGTCGAGGCGGATGTCGGCGGGCTTGCCGTCGCGGATGCCGGGAAGGGTGGCGTCGCCGCGGTGCAGCGCGACCAGGTACTTGATGGTGGCGACGATGTCGGCGACGGTGAGCACCGAATCGGTGGTCGCGGCATCCAGGCCCAGCTTCTGGTTGATCTTGTAGCGACCCACTTTGGCCAGGTCGTAGCGCTTCGGGTTGAAGTAGAAGTTGTCCAGCAGCGCGCGGGCGGCCTCGGCGGCGACCTGCTCGCCCGGACGGAGCTTGCGGTAGATGTCGCGGAGGGCATCCTCCTTGGTGAGGATGGTGTCCTTGCTCAGCGTGTCTTCGATCGACTCGTAGCCGGCGAACTCGTTCAGGATGTCTTCGCTGGACAGACCCAGGGCCTTGAGGAAGACGGTGACCGACTGCTTGCGCTTGCGGTCGATGCGCACGCCCACCTGGTCGCGCTTGTCGATCTCGAACTCGAGCCACGCACCGCGGCTGGGGATGACGCGCGCCGAGACGATGTCCTTGTCGGAGGTCTTGTCGGGCGTCTTGTCGAAGTAGACACCGGGCGAACGCACGAGCTGCGACACGACGACACGCTCGGTGCCGTTGATGATGAAGGTGCCCTTGCCGGTCTGGAGCGGGAAGTCGCCCATGAAGACCGTCTGCGTCTTGATCTCACCGGTGAGGTGGTTCATGAACTCGGCCTCGACGTACAGCGGCGCGGCGTAGGTCTTGCCCCGCTCCTTGCACTCCTCGATCGAGTACTTCTCCGGCTCGAGGTAGGGGTTCGTGAACGAGAGCTGCATCGTCTCGCCGAGGTCCTCGATCGGCGAGATCTCCTCGAAGATCTCCTCGAGGCCGCTCGTGGCGGGCACGTCGGTGCGGCCGGCGGCCTGGGCCTCGGCGACCCGGGCCTTCCAGGCCTCGTTGCCGACGAGCCAGTCGAACGACTCCGTCTGCAACGCCAGAAGGTCGGGGACCGTCAGCGTGTCGGAGATCTTGGCGAACGAGAGGCGGGATGCTCCGCGACCGTTCTTCGGGGTGGTGGTGGAATTGGTTGCGTTGCGCGCAGCAGCCAAGGGGATTACCTCCGTGAGCCCGGGCAGGGCGGGTTTTCCTTGTCGTCAGGTGAAGCGATCCCGATTCCGACGCCATTCGCACGCGCCGTCGCGATGCGACGGGGGCTCAGGCACAAGCCGACCACCATATGAGGGCAAGGGGAAGGGAGCGCAACTACCCACTATAGACCGGACGACGCGCCGTGTCCAGTCGATCCTTGACGCGTATCTTTCGCTGCGGTATAAACGCGCGGGGTCCCGCCGCGTCGGCCCGCCGCCGCCGGCGTCAGGGGGCGTGGCGGAACCGCACGCGCGTGCCGGGACGGGCCTGCGACAGCAGGTCGCGCGCAGCATCGACGACCACCGCGATGACCGGATATCCGCCGGTCACCGGCGCGTCGGGGCCGAGGATCACCGGTCTGCCCGACGGGGGAACCTGCAGGGAACCGGGCACCATCCCCTCGCTCGGAAGCTCCTCGGATCGCCGGCGGGTCAACGCAGGTCCGTCCAGGCGCAGGCCCACGCGGTCGACCTCGTGGGAGACCGTCCAGACCGACTCGTACAGGGTCCCCACGGCGTCCGGGGTGAACCAGTCGGCGCGGGGCCCCGCCCCCAGGGGCACCTCGATGAGGTCATCGGCCGGCGGACCCCACGGGCTCACCGCAGCGGCCGGGGGTGGCCCCGCCACCTCGTCGCCGAGGGGGATGCCGTCCCCGGCGCGCAGCGGACGCGGGCCGAGTCCGGCCAGTGTGTCGGTCGCGCGCGAAGCGGCAAGGACGGCAGCGGCGATCCCGCCGCGGACGGCGAGGTAGGCGTGGGCGCCGTGATCGAGCCAGTCCACGTGCAACTCGGTGCCCGCACGCCACGGGTGTGCGACGTAGGGGTCCACCGCCCGGCCGTTCAGACGCACGGGACCCCAGCCGCCGGCGACGGCGACCCAGAGGTCCACGGCCGCCGTGGCGCGCAGCCCGCCCATCACGATCTCGATGCCGGCGGCCGCCTCGCGGTTGCCGACCAATCGGTTCGCCGTCCGCAGTGCCGCCCTGTCCATCGCACCCGACGGCGAGATTCCCTCGGCGCGGTGCCCGGGGCGCCCCTGATCCTGGATCGTGGCCCGCAGACCCGGCTCCTCGATCCAGAAGCCGGGTGTTGCCGGCGAGGTCACGGCGGGAGTGGCGGGGGTGCCGGGGGCGTCGGGGGTGCCGGGCAGCTGCGCGGCGTCACGGAACCGCACCCGCGCGCCGGGGGTGAGGAGGGCCGGCGCGGTGGAGCCCGGATCGAACAGGGGGGCCGAGGTGGTGCCGATGAGCTGCCACCCGCCCGGGGTCTCACGAGGGTACGCCCCGGTGAACTCGCCGGCCAGCCCCACGGCTCCGGCCGGCACCCGCGTGCGCGGACTCGCCCGACGGGGCACGTCATGTCGCCACTGCGGGCTGACGAGGTAGGCGAATCCGGGCGCGAACCCGGTGAAGGCGACGGTCCACTCGGCGGCGAGATGTTCGGACACGAGCTCGTCGACCGGCATCCCCAGCTCCGCTGCCAGCGGGGCGAGGTCGGCACCGTCGTAGACGATCGGCAGCTCGATCGGACCCTCCCCCGCGGCCGTCGACCCCACCGGATGCGGCGAGCGCATCGCCGGGCCCGACAGGGTGCGCTCCAGCCAGGCGCGGGCGGCGGCGGTCGTCAGCCGAGAAGGGTCGCACACGGCGAGGACGGTGCGGGCCGCCGGCACGAGGTCGATCAGCCCGGGCGGCCGCGCGGCAGCGAGCGCCGAGTGAGCCTGCAGCACGTCGGTGAGCCCGTCGAACTCGACCAGCACCGCACGGTCGCCCATCGGCAGCAGCCGCGGGCTGCGCGCGGACGGCATCCGGGAACGGTCGGTCGCGGTCATCGCGTGCTCACCCCCACGGCGACACCACGTCGATCCCCGTGGCATCGAGGGCGGCGCGCACCGCGCGGGCCATCGCGAGGGCCCCGGGAGAGTCGCCGTGGACACACAGCGAGGCCGCCTCGACCGTCACCGTCGAGCCGTCGACGGCGACGACCGTGCCCTGGCGCGCCAGACGCACGGCGCGGGCAGCGGCCTCGTCCGGGTCGTGCAGCAACGCCCCCGGCTCGCCGCGCGGCACCAGCCGGCCGTCCGGGAGGTACCCGCGATCGAGGAAGGCCTCGCGGTGGAAGGGGAGCCCGGCGGCAGCAGCGGCGGCGACGACTTCGCCGTCCATTCCGAGCACCGGGAGCGAGCGACCGATGCGGGTGGAGACGTCCGCCACGGCGGCGACCACCGCCTCGGCGAGGGCGCGGTCGGCCGTGATGACGTGATAGAGCGCCCCGTGCGGCTTGACGTAGCGCAGCGCCGCTCCGGCATCCACGAGCGCGTCGAGCTGGGAGCGCACCTGCGTTCGCAGGTCCGCGGGTGCCACGGCCACCGCGGTACGCCCGAAGCCCGCGCGGTCGGCGAAGGACGGATGTGCGCCCACCGCGACGCCGTGGCGGGCGGCGTGTGCGACGGCCTCACGCATCGACGCGGCATCGCCCGCGTGGCCGCCGCACGCGATCGAGGCGCTGGAGATCAGCGCGAACATCGCCGCATCGTCGGCCGTGGGCACCCCGTCGACGGTCTCGCCGAGGTCGGCGTTGAGGTCGATGGCGGGCATGACCCCACGGTAGCGGCGCACACGCGGTGCCGGTCGAATGCACAACTCCTCCCCTCTCGCCGTGCGCACGCGACGTCGACGCGGCGCAGCGCGGTACGACCCCCGACCACACACCGAGATGGAGGAGATGCGCAGACACCGTCGCGCGGCCCACGCCGGTAGCGTGAGCGTATGGCGCGGGCGCGAATCGAGCAGGAGGGGCCGTCGACGCGGCTGGGCGACGGCACGATCGCGCGCATCGCCTCCAGTCGCTTCGCCGGCGGATGGGAGCTCGACGTCGACGGCACCCCGCAGTCGCACGTGGACCTCGATGATCCGACCCACCTGCACTTCGAGTACGTCGCCCGCATGGCGGCGGTCGTCGACCGGCTGCGGATGCCGGGGCAGCCGCTGACCGCGGTGCACCTGGGCGGCGGAGCCCTCACTCTGCCGCGGTACGTCGAGCACACGCGTCCGGGCTCACGCCAGCAGGTGATCGAGCTGGAGCAGCCGCTCATCGACCTCGTGCGAGAGCACCTGCCGCTGCCCCGGGGAGCGCAGGTACGCGTGAGGATCGGCGATGCGCGCGATGTCGCCGCCCGGCTCCCGGCCGGGCTCGTCGGTGAGGTCGACCTCGTCGTCTCGGACGTGTTCGCCGGGGCCCAGACGCCGGCCCACCTCACCACCGTGGAGTACTTCACGACGCTCGCGAGGCTGCTCTCCCCCGCCGGCGTGCTCCTGGTCAACGTGGCAGACGGCGCCGGGCTCGCCTTCGCGCGCCGCGAGGTGGCCACGGTGCGCGCGGTGCTCGAGCACGTGATCGTGCTCGCGGAGGTGCAGACGCTCAAGGGTCGCCGGTTCGGCAACCTCGTGATCGCGGCATCGGCCGCACCGCTGCCCACCGATTGGCTCCCCCGACTGATGGCCGCCGGACCCCACCCCGCCAAGGTCGCCCAGGGTGCCGAGCTCGATGAGTTCGTGCGCGGTGCGCGGGTGGCCACGGATGCCGACGCCACCGCATCGCCGAAGCCGGCGGCATCCGTGTTCGAACGCTGACTGCGGCGCCTCGGACCGCCGTGGCGGCGAAGCGAGGCAGTTCGCGCGCGCTGTCCGGCGCGCCCTCGGGACGTTCGCACGGTGCCGGGCGACACTGGAACGGCAAGAGCGAAGCGTCGGAGGGAAACACGGTGAGCTACATCCTCGGATACGACGCGGAGACGCTGCGGGAGCAGGTCGACGCCCGTCGGTGCACAGAGCGGCTCAGTGAGTTGGGCGATCAGCGGAGCCTGCCGGCGCTGCTGGAGCGCGTGTGGCTGCTGAAGGTGCTGGACCGCCTCGAGGACGCGTTGGTGATCTCCGAGCAGTCGGTGCGCGTGGCGCGGATGGGCGGAACTCGCAAAGACCTGCTGCGGGCGCGCATCCTCCACGCGACGGTGATGCAGTTCCGCGGTGCCCACGCGGCCGCGGTGCAGGAGCTGACCACGTGCGCCGAGGAGGCCGAGGGGCAGGGATGGGCGGCGCTGGCCGCGTTCGCCCTGCAGCACCGCGGAAAGGTCTGGTACGACGCCGGGGACTACGCGCAAGCGCGCGCCGACTTCAAGCGCGCACTGTTCCTGCGCCAGGAGTCGGGTGCCCCGGAAGACCAGCTGGAATCGACGCTGCTCGCGATCGACGCGGCCGACCGTCGTCGTACCTCCGTCGCGAGCTGAGTGTCGGACATCCGTTCTATGTTCTCGGTATGACCGATCTGCTCGCCGTCCGCCGCGAGGCGGAGTCTCTCATCGCGGTGCACCTCGACCCGTCGTGGACGTTCGCCTTCGACAACGCCAAGCGCCGTGCGGGCGCCTGCGACTACACGCGCAAGCGCATCACCCTGTCCCGGTACCTCGCCGCCCGGTACGACGACGAGACGAACCGCCAGACTCTGCTGCACGAGATCGCCCACGCGCAGGCGGGAGCGCGGGCGGGGCACGGTGCGGCGTGGAAGCGCATCGCGAGATCGCTCGGGTACACCGGCGGCGTCACCCACCACGGTGAGACCGCGACCGAGCTCGCACCGTGGGTGGGCACCTGCCCGTCAGGACACGTCGCCTACCGGCATCGGCGTGCGACGCGTCCGACCTCGTGCGCGCGATGCTCGCCGCGGTTCGACGACCGGTTCCTGTTCACCTGGACGCGGCGCGAGATCACGCCCGCCGCGCGCCGCGCCGCGCTCACCCCGCGCGAAGCCGCGACTGCCTCGCAGAGCTGACCGCGGATCGCAGTCGACCGCGGACCACAGCTGAGTGCGGACAGCGCCCGCACAGAGACGGGTACCGCGTGGACTCAGGAGGCGACGAAGACCCCGTCAGACAACCGCGGGACCGCCGATGAGACATCGACCTGCGCGGCCGCATGCACCTCGTCGCGGCGCCCGGCATCGATGAGCTCTTGTCCCGAACCGCTCGCGGTGAGCAGATGCGTCATGGCCGCGCGCAGTCCGCGGAAAGATTCGCACGCCGCGGCCGCCTCGGGCGACGTGTGATCGATGCCGAGATCGCCGAGCGCGTCGATCACCGCGCCGGCGCCCCACAGGTCCTCCACCGCGAAGCGCATCGGCGACTGCGGCTCCCGCGACGTGCGCTCTCCCGCGGCGATCACGGCGATGCTCGTGCGCCGCCCGCGGCGCCGCTGCTCGTCGAGCACCTCGCGGGCCACCGCCGAGGCGTTTCGCAGGCACCCCAGAAGCACGACCGCTCCCCCGGCTGCCGCTGCAGCCGCCACGGCGGCGCCGTTGAGTGAGACGGCGTGGGCGGCGTCGTCGAGCGGCACCGTCTCCCCCGCTTCCACGCGGACGCACACGGTCGTCGAGAACCGCAGCACGTCCACGACGATCACGACATCGGATGCCGCGAGTCGCGCCAGCCCCTCTGCACCCCAGTCGGTGCGCACCTGATAGCGGGCCTGGTCGAACGGGGTGCTCATCCCTCCAGGCTAGGGGCGCCGGACACTCCCCGCGCGTCGATCACGGGGGCCAGGGCCCGCACCAGACCGAGGACGTTGCGCGCGCCGCGCTGGAGCTCACCGATCGTCAGGCCTTCGGGCAGGCCGACCGACTCGAGGATGGACTCGTCGGCGTAGGGCTGAGGTCCGGCCGCGGTCTTCACCCCGCCAGGCATGAGCACATCGACCTGGGCCCGCACGCGGTAGGCATTGTTGCGCAACGCCGGGAAGTCGGGATCGACGGCATCCTCGGTCCACCAGTCCGTCATGACACACCCGGCGAATCCCCATTCGTCGCGCAGGATGACGGTGACCAGATCGTGGTGATAGTGCGCCCACACGCCGTTGACCTGGTTGTACGACGTCATGAGCGCGAGCGGCGCCGCGTCGCGGATGCACAGTTCGAATCCGCGCAGATAGATCTCCCGCAGCGCACGCTGCGACACCCGCGAGTCGTTGCGCGTGCGGTTGGTCTCCTGGTTGTTGGCGGCGAAGTGCTTCGGGCACGCCGCAACGCCCTGCGACTGCACCCCGAGCACGACCGCAGCCGCAGTGCGACCGGTCACCAGCGGGTCTTCGGAGAAGTACTCGAAGTTGCGGCCGCACAGGGGGTCGCGGTGGATGTTCATGCCCGGGCTGAGCAGAACGTCCGACCCCTTGCGGATCATCTCCTGCCCGTGCAGCGCGGCCAGCTCACGCACGAGCGGCAGGTTCCACGTCGACGCCAGCGCGGTTCCCGAGGGCAGGAGCGACGCGTAGGCGGAGACGCGGATGCCGCTGGGCCCGTCGGTGGTCGTGACGGGGCGGATCCCCTGAGCGCGCAGCGATGCGCCGACACCGCCGAGCACACCCGCATTGCCGGCGACCCCCAGCGCAGAGTGCATGGTGATGTCGCCGCGCGCGATGAGGGCCAGCTCGTCGACGTTCAACTGGGCGACGAGGTCGTCGACGGACGCGCGACCGGACGCGACATCGTCGAGGGAGAATCCCCGGTCTCCGGTGATCGGCAGGTCCGCCGGGAGGGCGTCGAGGATGCGGGTGCGACGATCGATCGTCGCGGTGGGAACCGTCTCCCACCCGACGACCGGCCGATCGTCGAGATCGCGCCGCACCGTCATCCGCTCGAACGCGTGCACGGGCGCGGCCGCCTCCACGGCCTGCCGGACGACGCGGAGCTGGTCGCGCACGACGGTCGTCGCCTCGGCGGCGGAGCGGACGTCGGTGCCGACGAAGAAGCGGTAGCGACCTGCCTCCAACACCCACGCGTTGCGGTGACCGGTGAAACCCGCGTCGTCGAAGGAGGCGAGGTCGTCGAAGGAGACCGCGAACACGAGTGTCTGGGTCTCTCCGGGGGCGAGCAGGCGGGTCTTCTCGAACGCCGCGAGGGTGCGTGCGGGCTGGGCCAGACGTGCGCCGGGGAGCGCGACGTAGACCTGCACCGTCTCCTTGCCCTCGCGAGTACCCGTGTTGCGGACTGTCACCTCGAGGCGGAGCCGCCGGTCGTCCGCGTCCGACTGGGTGACCTCCACGTCGAACGTCGTGGTGGTCAGCCCGAACCCGAACGGGAACAGCACGCGGTCGGGTGCGAAGGTCTCGAAGTAGCGGTATCCGACGAAGATGTCCTCGGCATACACGTTGACGTCCGGGTCGCCGAAGTGCGCCGCGCTCGGATAGTCGTCGTAGGAGCAGGCGATGGTGTCGGTGAGCTTTCCGCTGGCGGGAACCTCGCCCGCCAAGATGGCGGCCACCGCGCGGGCGCCCTCCATGCCGCCCTGCCAGGCGTACAGCAGGCCGGCGATTCGGTCGCCGTAGCCCCGCGTCCAGGCGACATCCATGACGTTGCCGGCATCCAGCACGATCACCGTGCGCTCGAACGCCGCAGTGACCGCGTCGAGCATGGCACGCTCGTCGGCGGTGAGTTCGTAGCTGCCCGGGGCGCGCACGCTGTCGCGCGCCTCGCCGGCGGCTCGGCCGATGACCACGACGGCGACATCGGCGCGCGTCGCCGCGGCCGTCACGTCGCGCGGCGTGAGCGGCATCTCGGGGAAGTGGTGGGGCCACTGACCCCATGTGCCGGTGAGCGCAGGCGGGTTCTGGGCACACCAGCGCGCGTAGGTGTCGGCGAGTTCGGTGTCGACCTCCACGCCCGCGTCGCGCAGGCCGGCCACGAGGTTCCACACGTAGGGCACCTTCACGTCACCCCCGGAGCCATAGCCCACCGCGAACCAGTCCAACTGGACACGTCCGAACACCGCCACCGTCTGGCCCGCCAGCGGGAGGACGTCGCGGTCGTTGCGCAACAGCACGACCCCCTCGGCGGCCGCCTGGCGCGCCACGCGAGCCAGCGCGGGATCGAGGGTGGGGTCGGTGTCTTCGAGCAGGGTGGACAGTTGAGCGACCGACTCGATGGCGGTAGCGCCGTGGGAGCGGTCGCCGGACTCGGTGGCAGGGGTGATGGGCATGCTCGATCCTGACTCTCTCCGTGCTCGACCACAAGATCGTGGGAGCGCTCCCACACTACCGGATGAGTCAGACTGGAGCATGCGCATTCTGCTGAAGCTCACCCTCGACTGCGACGCCGATGCCGCGTGGCGCGCGCTCCACTCCCCGCGGGTGGTGGCCGAGCTCTACGGCCCGTTCGTGGGGCTCACCCCGATGGGAGCGGGCGGCCTGCCCACCGTGCTCGAGCCCGGCGCCGACGTGCCGGTGCGGATGACGCTGGGAGGGGCGCCGCTGCCCACCGTTGCCCTGGGCTCTCAGCTGATCCATGTGAGCGATCGCCTCGTCGAGGACACCGACGGACCGGTGCGCATCCTGCGTGACAGCGGCATCCCGCTCACGGGCCCCCTGGCATCCCTCGACGTCTGGGACCACCAGATGGCGGTGTCGCCGGCGCCGTCCGATCCCACCCGGACCCTGTGGCGCGAGCGGCTGGTGATCGGCGGCCCCGCCGCCGCCGCGCTCTGGCCGGTGCTGTGGGGCGTGTGGCAGTGGCGGGGAATGCGACTGCGGCAGCTCGCGCCGTCGTGGGCCTATGAGCCGGACGGCGACGAGGGCTCCGAGTCGCAGACCGACCCGGAGCCCTGAACCCCGCTCACCGAGGCGCTCACTCGGCGAGCGCCTCGACCGGAGTGGCGCGGGTCGCCAGCCGCGTGGGCACCACGGCGGCGACGAGAGTGAGGACCGCGGTCGCCAGCGCGACGATGAGGGTGGGCACGAGCGGCACGGCGGGGAGCACGAACGTCGGGGACATCCACAACGGCGGCATGGGCACCGAGCCGAGCACCGACTGCGCCGCGATCCACCCGTAGACCGTTCCCCACACCAATCCGAAGGCCAGTGCGGTGATGGTGACGTGCGCGGCTTCCAGGAGCACCATCCGGCGCACCTGAACGGTCGTCAGACCCAGCGCCCGGAGCAGTCCCAGTTCACGACGGCGCTGCACGACGCCGATCGTCAGGAGATTGACGAGTCCCACGCCGGCGATCACCGCACTGACGGCGACCAACCCCATCATCACCCCCGCGAACGCGTCGACCATCTGGCTGAAGTACACGTCGGGCTCGCCTCCGCCCGAAGCGTTCACGAGAACCTTCGCCGACTCGGCGGCGACGCCGAACATCGTGACGAGCGCGACACCCATGACGACGCCGATGGCCATGCGGCTGGATCGCTCCGGGTAGCGCAGGGCGTTCTGGGCCGCCAGCCGCGCCGTGGTCGATCGCCCGAAGACCCGTCCCGTCAGGCGCAGGAGAGGCGGCATGATCGCCGCGGCCGACAAGCTCAGCGCCGTGAAGGAGAAGAGCCCGCCGAAGAAGGCGACGATCACCCCGAGAGGCGAGACCAGCCCGATCAGCAGTCCCCCCACGAGCAGTGCCACCCCGACCGCGCCGAGCGCGAGGGTGACGGCGTTTCGCCCTCGTCTTCCGGCAACCTCCTCGTGGGTCTGCTCGACCGAGCCGCCCAGCGCCTGCAACGGGGTGACCGTCAGCACCCGACGGGCGCCGATCCACGACGCCGCCCACGTGGTGAGGGTGACCGCGACGGCGGGGAGCACGACGGCCGGCTGCACACCTACCTCACCGGCCACCGACTGGCCGAGGACGACGTCGACCAGCGGCAGCCCCGCAGCGACGGCGGCAATGGCGAGCCCGAGTCCCACGGCTGAGCCGATGGCGCCGACGGCGAGTCCCTGGCGAGCGATCTCGGAGCGCTGCGACCGCGCCGAGGCTCCGATCAGACGCATCAGCGCGATGCGGCGAGTGCGGCCGGCCACGATCGTGGCGAACGTGTTGGAGGTGACGATGGCGGCGACATAGACCGCGACCGCCAGCAGCAGCATCCCGAGGATCGCGACGATCATCGCCAGGGTGTCGGAGGTGCCATAGGTGGGGGTGCTCGACATCACGAGCGCGAGGTAGCGCGTGGCGCTGATGAGGAAGACCCCGAAGGCGACGGAGATGGCCGAGACGAGGATCGTGGCACCCATCCCGCGCTCGCGGAGCCACGCGAAGCGGCCGACCCGTTCTCCCTCGACCTCGACTGCGCTCCCCGCACGTTCCGCGACGGCGGTCATGCCGCGACCTCCGCGGCGAGCATGTGGGCCGAGATCTCCTGTGCGCTCTGACGCGGCTTGTCCGAGACGATGCGCCCGTCGCCGAGGAAGACGACCCGGTCGGCGTGCGAGGCGGCGATCGGATCGTGGGTGACCATCGCGATCGACTGACCGTGCTCACGGCTGGTGGCCGCCAACAGCGACAGCACCTCGCGACCGGTGCGCGAGTCGAGGTTGCCGGTCGGCTCGTCGGCGAAGAGCAGGTCGGGGGCCGTGGCCAGTGCTCGCGCGATCGCGACGCGCTGCTGCTGGCCGCCGGAGAGCTGGTGCGGGCGGTGCCGCAGGCGAGGGCCCAGACCCAGACTCTCGATCAGTCCGTCGATGCGGGACTTCTCCATCGCCGTCGGGCGCCGTCCGTCGAGGTCGAAGGGCAGCAGGATGTTGCCGAGGGCGTCGAGGGTCGGAACGAGGTTGAACGCCTGGAAGACGAAGCCCACGCGCCGGCGGCGAAGGACGGTGAGCTCGATGTCGGACAGGCCGGTGATCTCGGTGTCGCCGATCCAGGCCCGTCCCGACGTGGGGGCGTCGAGGCCGGCCATGATGTGCATGAGCGTCGACTTGCCCGAGCCGGACGGTCCCATGATGGCGGTGAACTCGCCGCGACGGATGCCGACGGTCACGCCGTCGAGGGCGCGCACCCCGCTCTCGCCCGCGCCGTAGCTCTTGGTGAGGTTCTGAACCCGGGCGGCGAGCCCCAGGTCGGTCGTTGTGATCTCCATGTCATCGACGCTAGGAGCAGGCCCCTGCCCGGGTCGTCGGCCTGGGGTCGCTGCCCGCTACATCTCAGGGATGACATCCGCGGCGACGGAAGTCAGACGAGGTCGTGCTCGAAGGCGAAGACGACCAACTGCACCCGATCGCGCAGCTCGAGCTTGGTGAGGATGCGGCTGATGTGCGTCTTCACGGTGGCCTCCGACAGGAACTCGCGCGTGGCGATCTCCGCGTTGGAGAGGCCGCCGGCGGCGAGGGCGAAGATCTCACGTTCGCGATCGGTCAGCGTCGCGAAGGACGGCGGCGCCTGGCGCTGTGGCGGGGAGAAGTGCGCGAACAGGTCACGGGTCGCCGCGGCGGCGATCACCGACGAGCCCGCGTGCACGGCGCGGATCGCGGCGAGCAGGAACTCGGGATCGGCGTCTTTGAGGAGAAACCCGCTGGCGCCTTGCCGGATGGCACGGGCGGCCGCCTCGTCGAGGTCGAAGGTCGTCAGCATCACGACCTTGGGCGGTTCGGGGTCGGTCAGGAGCTCGGCGGTGGCGGCGATGCCGTCCATGACCGGCATCCGGATGTCCATCAGCACGACATCGGGGCGGGCGCCGCGCACCACCCGGAGTGCCTCGGCGCCGTCCCCCGCTTCACCGACCACCTGCAGGTCGGGCTGGGAATCGATCACCATGCGGATGCCGGCGCGAAACAGCGCCTGGTCGTCGACGAGGACGACCCGGATGGCCTCGGTCATTCGGTCGCTCCGATCGGCAGTCGCGCGGCGACGACGAAGTGCTCGTCGCTCTGGGGGCCGGCCGTCAGCGTACCGCCGACGAGGCCGGCGCGCTCGCCCATGCCGATGATGCCGTGGCCCCCACGGCCGCCGCCTTCGGTCTGTCTGCGCCGATTGCGCACCTCGATCTCGACCTCGCGCGGATGCCAGGCCAGCCGCACGTCGACCGCGCCCCCGTCGCCGTGCCGGAGCGCGTTGGTGAGCGCTTCCTGCAGGATGCGATACGTCGCGAGCTGGACGGCCGTAGGGGGCTCGACCACCGGCGCCGGATCGACGTCGACCCGCAGGTCCACGCCCGCGCCGCGCACGTGGGCGTACAGCTGTTCGAGATCGGCGATGGTCGGTTGCGGTCCGTCCGACTGGCTGTGGCGCAGCTGGGTGAGCAGCAGGCGCACGTCGGTCAACGCCGAGCGCGCCGTGGCGGCGATCTCGCCGAGCGCCGAGGTGGCCACGGCCGGATCGGCCGTCGCGGCATAGCGCGCCCCGTCGGCCTGAGCGATCACCACCGCCAGCGAATGGGCGACCACATCGTGCATGTCGCGCGCGATCCGGTTGCGCTCGGCCTCCACGGCGATCTCCGCCTCGGCGCGCTCCTGGGCGAGCCGATTCTCGCGCGCCCGCAGTGCCGTGCGCACGAGAGCCCCCACCGTCCATGCCAGAAGCAGTGCGAGCGCAGCGCTGAAGAAGACGGTGATGCCCAGCAGCAGGTTGGCGGCGACGGCCCCTTGAAAACTCCACCCGCCGCTGATGATCGGCGGCACCACCAGGTAGACCGTGATGACCGCCGCGCCCAGCAACGCCGACCCGAAGCCGAGCCAGAACAGCAGGCGCGTGCCGTAGGCGGCCGTGACGTAGAGGATGCCGAAGATGGCGAGGTTGGCCGGCAGCGGGGGCAGCCCGAACAGCATCTGCGCGATCGCGAGCACCCAGGCCAGGGCCAACGCCACCGGGGGCGACCATCGCCGCATCCCCAGGGCGATCGAGAATCCCGCCGCGAGCACGAATCCGACCACCATGCCCGCGCGCGAGTCGAGACCCGACAGGTAGGCGGTCGACATCACGGTGCCCAGCGCCGCCAGCAGGAAGAACAGCACGGCCACGACGACATCGGTGACGATCTGATACCTCAGGAGCGGGCGGAACACCCTTCGACGCTACGCGAGCGGGGCGCGCCCGGCATCCGTCGCTCGATGTATCCGCGGGAGCACGCACGGCGACTCGCCCCGCACACCGGGCGATGGGGCGGGACAGTCAGTGCTCCGTCGCGGGCACCAGCGGACGGCTCTCGAAGAACGTCTGGAGCACCACGGTGGTGCGCGTGCGCACGGAGGCGGCCGCACGGATGTCTCTGATGAGGGCCTCGAGTGCGCGCGGCGTGGAGACCCGCACGAAGAGCATGTACGCCGCATCGCCGGCGACGGAGTGGCACGCCTCGATCTCGTCGAGATGCGCCAGCCGCTCCGGGGCATCGTCGGGCTGGGCCGGGTCGAGCGGGGTGATCTCGATGAAGGCCGCGAGAGGTTTTCCTACCGCCTCGCGATCGACGATGGCACGATAGCCGGTGATAACGCCCCCCGCCTCGAGGCGTTTGAGCCGCGCCTGCACCGCCGAGATCGACAGACCCACCGTCGTGGACAGGTGAGCAAGGGTGGTCCTCCCGTCGCGGGAGAGCTCGCGGACGATTCCCGCATCGACATCAGACAGTGCCATGGGGCGACGATACCGGAAGTTTTCCTGCATCTCCTTCAGTGTGACGAAAGTTCTCCCGTAGAATCAGGGAAAGCCCGACCCGTGATCCGATCGGAGGTTCCCCATGTCCCTGACCGCCCGCACCGACAAGGCCGTCATCGGCGAACCCGAGGTCGTCGAGGACGGCAGGCCGCTTGCACAGCAGCCGGCCTGGCTCGTGCTGAAGGATGCCGCCACCGCGCTGCAGGACCTGCAGAGCGCCGACGGGTCCGTCCCCGCAGCAGAAGACCACGCCGAAGCGCGGATGCTCGTGGAGGCGATCGTGCTGTCCATTCGCGCCCTCGCGCCGCTGTTCCCCCACGATGCGGAGTACCTTGCCGCGAGCGTGCACGACTTCCAGCGATGGACCGACGGCGGTTTCGGGGTGCCCGACTTCCTCGACTCGCTGACCGTCTTCCAGCCCCAGCGGCACCGCATCGACGGACTGGCCCACCTCGTCGTGTTCCCGATGTACACCCAGAACGGCTCCCGCAACCGGTACGTCGAGGCGGTGCTCGTCGAGGTCATCTGGCCGGAGTTCATCGCCGAGCTCGAGCAGACCTACTCCAACAAGCTCTTCGTCTCGCTGCGACTGCTCGATTTCACCCCCGGCTACGACACGAACTCGGCCGTGCTCTTTCCCGAGACGGTCGCCATGCGCGAGATCCCGACGTTCACGTGGGGGGCGATCTTCCAGGACCGCGAGGCGGCGCGCTACCGTCGCGTCGTGCGGGCCGCGGCGGAGATCACGAAGCTCGAGCTGCCCGTCGAGGCGGCACGGATGCTCGACGACCAGGCGCTCGCAGAGAAGACCTTCGTCATGTGGGACATCATCCACGACCGCACGCACATGCGCGGTGACCTGCCCTTCGATCCGTTCATGATCAAGCAGCGCATGCCGTACTTCCTGTACTCGCTGGAGGAACTGCGGTGCGACCTCACCGCGTTCCGCGAGTGCGTGGCCATCGAACGTGACCTCGCGTCGCGCGCGGGCGAGCTGAGCCCGGTGGAGCAGGAGACGAGGGAACACGCGAAGCTCGTGCAGTTCGCCGTGATCTTCGACCGCATCTTCCGGTTTGCCATCACCGGCACCCGGGTGCGCAACTACGACGGGCTCGGCGGACAGTTGCTGTTCGCGTGGCTGCACCAGCGGGGCGTGCTGCACTGGACCGACACCGCCCTCGCATTCGACTGGGACGGTGTGCCCGATGCCGTGGTGGCGCTGGCCGACGCCATCGACGAACTGTACTGGCGGTCGATCGACCGGCCCAAGGTCGCCCACTGGCTGGCGGCGTACGACCTCGTGCGCGCGACCGTGACGCCCCACCCTGCTTCGCAGTGGGCGCGCGGACTCTCCGACGAGATCCTGTCCGGGCCGCCGAAGGGCTACACCGATGCGGTGCGGGATGACGAGTTCCCGCTGTCGATGTTCTTCGAGGCGCTCGAGAAGAAGATGCGGGACGTCATCGCCTCCACCGAGGGAATCCGCGGCACGGATGACTGAGACGGCGCCGGCGGGATGCACCGTGCTCGTTGCGGGGGCGACGAGTGCGAGCGGCCTCGCCGCCACGCGCGCACTGGTGGGGTCCGGCGCGCGCGTGATCGCCGTCGGCCGCGACGAACAGCGGCTGCGGCCGCTGGCTGAGCTCGGGGCGCGGCCAGCCGTGGTCGATCTCACCGACGAGCACGCGACCTCGGCGATGGCCGAACACCTCCGCGATGCCGGTGAGCGCGTGGACGGCATCCTCCACCTCGTCGGCGGATGGCGCGGGGGCGGGGGGATCCCCGGCCAGACCGACGAGGACTACCGCGCGCTCGAACAGTCGCTGACCGCCCTGCGGCACGTGACGCGGGCATTCTGGGACGACCTCCGGACCGCGGAATCGGCACGCGTGGCAATGGTGTCGTCCCCGGCGGTGGCCAGGCCTCTGGCGGGCGGTGCGAACTACGCGGCGGTCAAAGCCGCCTCCGAGGCATGGATGCGGGCGCTGGCGCAGGGTCTGTCCCAGACGGCCCGCGACGCGGGGGCACCCCTTCGGGGCGCAGCGGTCGTCTTCCGCGTCAAGTCACTGGCAGGCCTCGAAGATCACCTGGCCGACGCGTTCGTCGACCTGTGGCGGGCGGAGCCGACTGCCGTCAACGACACGATCGTCGAGCTCGCCGCCCCCTAGCTGCTCTTCCCCCGACACGGAGCGGCGGGGGTGACACGCGCACCCTGCGTCTCGGACCGCTCGGTTCAGGACTGCTCGGCGACACCCCCGCGAGCCTGCGCGACCGATGCCGGCGGCACACTCCCCGCCGGGTCGTCGCCCGATGCGTCACCGGCGGCGACGTCGGTCTCGGGCGCGGTCGCATAGCCCGCGGAGAGGATGCGATACGACTTCGTCGCGAAGGCGAGCACCGCGATCACGACCATCACCAGACCCGAGAACAAGAACACCAACGCGATGCCGCGGGCATCTCCGTCACCCAGCAGCCAGCCCCACGTGCGCTGGCCGTCGCCGGACTCCATGTAGGGGATGATCCAGAACTCCGCGATCGGGGCGATCAGGAATGAGGTGATGGGGGCGGCGGACACCTCGATCGCCGTCGCCGCGCCGAACACACGACCCTGACTCTCGAACGGCACCACCTTCTGCACCACGGTCTGCTCGGCAGCCTCGATCGCCGGGATCAGCATCATGTACAGCCAGATCCCGACGACATACAGCCACCACCACTCGCGGATCGTGAACAGCGACCCCAGCAGTCCCATGACGATCACCAGCAGCAGCATCGTGCGGATGGGATTGCGCCCGAGACCGCGTGCGGCGACCACCGCGCCGCCGATCAGGAACCCGGTGGCCGTGAAACCGAGCACCAGCCCCTAGATCTGAACCGAGAACAGCGTCAGCCCGTACGGATCCATCAGGGCCATGTAGACCCCGCCCACCAGGTTGTTGAACGTCGAGAAGAGGATCAGCGCGAACAGGCCCGGCACCGCCCGGATGGCGGCCGCCGCGCCCCTCACGTCGAGGATCTTCGATCCCTTCACCGGTGCGGGCTGGTCTTCGGGAACCCGGATCAGCGCGAGATGAATCAACGGGGCCACGGTGAAGGCGATCGCGATCGCGAGGGTCCACCCCATCCCGAGGAACCCGATGGCCAGGCCCGAGAAGACACTGGTGACGAGGAACGCGAGCCCTTGCACCGTTCCGACCAGGCCGTTCGCGTTGGCGTGACGTTCGGTGGGGACGAGGAGGGTGACGGTGGTCGACAGGGCGATGTTGCGCAGGTTCTCGACCACGGCCCCGGCGAGGATCACCGCCGAGAACACCCAGAACCAGGGGCCACTGAGGTCGAGGAGCGCGGACTCCGGCTGCCAGAGGTACAGTGCGGCGGCGATGAGGAAGGCCGCCAGGGTGACCAGCCCCGACAGCACCATCACCCGTTGCTTGCGGCGGCGGTCGACGAAGGTGCCGAAGACCATGCCGAACAGGGCGAGCAGGAGCATGTAGGCCCCGCCGATGATGCCGGTGGCCAGCACCGAACGCGTCTCGAGGTAGACCCAGAACGTCAGGGCGAACCAGAGGAAGCTCGTGGTGATGTTGGCGACTGCCGTGTTGACGAGCACGTGCAGGAAGGTGCGCATGCCGTGCGCGGGCACCGTGCGGGCCTGCTCGGGCGCGGCGGCGGACGAAGAGGCGTCGGGCGGGGCGGCGTCAGGCGACGGATGCGACATAGGCAGAGGGTACCGACGGCCCCCGACACGCAAAAGGCCGTCCTCCGGAACTAGGCTGGGATGTCGTGACCACCCTGCATGACACCACCATCCGCGGCTTCGCGAGCGACAACTATTCCGGCGTCCACCCCGAGGTCCTGGCAGCGATCGGGGATGCCAGCGGCGGGCACCAGATCGCCTACGGCGAGGATGACTACACCGCCCGGCTGCAGGAGGTGTTCGTCCAGCACTTCGGCGAGGGCGTCGAGGCGTTCCCCGTCTTCAACGGGACGGGAGCCAACGTCGTGGGGCTGCAGTCGATGCTGCCGCGATGGGGTGCGGTGGTGGCGGCATCCACCGCGCACATCAACGTCGACGAGGGCGGTGCCCCGGAGCGGGTGGCGGGCATCAAGATCTTGAACGTGCCGACTCCCGACGGCAAGCTCACCCCCGAGCTGATCGACCGCGAAGCGTGGGGCTGGGGCGATGAGCACCGTGCGCAGCCGCTGGTGGTGTCGATCACCCAGTCCACCGAGCTCGGCACGCTCTACACACCGGGCGAGATCCGCGCCATCGCCGATCACGTGCACGCGCGCGGCATGCGCCTGCACCTGGACGGCGCCCGCATCTCCAACGCAGCCGCCGCCCTCGACCTGCCGCTGCGGGCCTTCACCCGCGACGCCGGCGTCGACGTGCTCAGCTTCGGAGGCACCAAGAACGGCGCCATGCTCGGCGAAGCGATCGTCGTGCTGGACCCCGCGGCATCCGAGGGTCTGCCCTTCCTGCGCAAGCTCAACATGCAGCTCTCCAGCAAGATGCGGTTCGTGTCGGCCCAGCTGATCGCCCTTCTGGAGGGCGACCTGTACCTGCGCAACGCGCGTCACGCCAACGCGATGGCGGCGCGGTTGCGCGCGGCGGTCGAAGCGGGGCTGGACGACGGCACGATCTCGGGGGTGGCGTTCACCCAGCCCACGCAGTCCAACGGCGTGTTCGCCACACTCCCCGACGGCGTGGCCGACCGGTTGCGGCAGAGCTTCCGCTTCTACGACTGGGACGCGGCCAAGAACGAGGTGCGGTGGATGTGCTCGTTCGACACCACGGAGGCCGACGTCGACGCGTTCGTGGCCGAACTGAGCCGACTCACGACCGCTCGCTGAGAGGCGTTTCGACTCGCTCGACTCGCTCAACGACCGGGGAGGTTCACCCGCCGGTCGGGGCGGGGTCAGTTCTTCTCGACGGCCGCGACCGACTCGATCGAGTCCTCGAGATCAGCCTCGGCCAGCGAGGCCGGCTCGCTGGCGGTCGTCTCGGAGTCCTCCGGCTCCGCCACGGCGTCGGTCGAGATCTCCTCGACATCTTCCTGAGACGCCTCCTCGACGGCCGCGTCCGAACCCGCGCCGGCATCCGCATCTGCGCTCGCGTCCGCGTCCGCGTCCTGCACCGCCGCGTCGCCGCGCATCAGCTCGCGCACCTCGGACATGAAGCTCGTCAGCTGGTGCTGCTGCCAGCGCAGCTGACGGGTGCGGTCCTCGGCGTCGCGCAGCACCGACTCGGAGTGCGCGGTCACCGTCTCGAGGATGTGCTGCGCCTTCGCGCGGGCACGGTCGAGCTGGTCGCGGGCCTTCAGATGCGCATCCGCCTCGATCTGCTGGGCCTGAGCGCGCATCAGCCGGTCGAAGTCGTCGGCCTTCGCCGTGATGCGCTGGGCGTGCTCGAGCGACGCCGCGACCTGATCGTTGGCATCCTTCGTGATGCGCTCCGCATGGGCGACCGCCTGATTGTGCAGCACCAGGAACTCCTGCTGCGCGTCGTCCTGACGCCGCGTCAGCGACTCCTCGAACTCGAGCGCCCGCATGCGCAGCTCCCGCACGGCATCCTCCGCCTCGGAGCGCGCCTGCTCGGTCTCGCGCGCCACGAGCGAGCGCAGCGCCGCCGCGCCCTTCTCGGCCTCGGTGCGGATCGCCGCCGCCTCCTGCTCGGCCTGGGCCACCTTCTCGGCGGCGTGCGCGCTCTCGCGCTCCAGCTGCGCGCGGTGAGCGGTCAGCTCGGTCTCGATGCGCACGCGTGCTTGCCGTGCATCATGCTCGGCCCTCGCCACGATCGCGTCGGCGTCGACCTGCGCTTCGGACCGGCGGTTCTGGATCTCCGCGTGCGCCGCTTCGAGCAGTCGGTCCGCCTGCACGCTCGCGTTCTTGATGAGCAGGCTCGCCTGCTCCTCGGCAACGTGGAGCACCTCTTCGAACTGTCGCCGGTTGGTCGACTCCCCCGACGCATTGCGCAGCTCTTCGGTGAGGGTCTGCACCTGTTCCTCGGCGTTGGCGACCTGCGCATTGGCAACAGCCAGCTCGGCTTCCAACTCCTCCACACGCTTGCTGCCCTGCGACTTGGCCGCCTCGACCGCACGGCGGTAGCGGGCCTTCAGCTGGGCGAGCTCCTCACCCTGCACACGCAGCTTGGTCGTCAGCTCCGACAGCGCCGACTCGACCTCGCCCTTGTCGTACCCGCGAAACGCCGTGGTGAACACCGTGTCGGGAGTGCCCTGCTGGGCGCGGATCAGGTCATCGAAGGGCGATGAGGCGTCGGAGGTGGTCGGCAGGTTCTGATCGGGCATCGTGACTCCGCGAGGATCGATGAGGGATGCCGGGATGACGCCACCGGCACGGGGACGGGAACCGTCCAACACTTGGAAGGTTACCGCCCCGCGCTCGGTCGTGACGATCGGGGTTTCTAGGCTCCCGCGCGCTGCGCGGATCGGTGCTCGCGTCGCGCGGATCGACCGGGTCTGCGTCGCCCGGACCTCAGTGCCCGCCGAGCCAGTCGCGATACGCGTCGAATGCGTACGGACGGCCCAGGAAGGCCGCGACCAGGTCGGCGGCGTCGCGGCTTCCGCCCGGTTCGAGGATGTCGCGCCGGTAGCGTGCGGCGACCGCCTCGTTCATCACGTCGTCACCGAACGCCGAGCGCAGGTCGCGGGCGATCACGAGGCTCCACTGATACGTGTAGTAGCACGCGCCGTAGCCGGTGAGATGACCGAAACCGGCGTACGAATGGGTGCCGCGCAGCGGCCGCACCGGCGAGGTCACCGAGTACCAGTGCTCCGTCGCCTCCTGCAGATCGGCGGGGCGGTCGACGTGCAGGTGATACGAGACGTTCGCGTGCCCGAGCTGGCGCCGCACCTCCAGCGCGCGGCCGAAACCGTCGGCCACCCGCATCCGCTCGACGAGATCGGCGGGAATCGGCTCCCCCTCCGGCCCCGCCGTGAAGGTGGCGAGGACCTCGGCGTCCCACGCCCAGTCCTCCAGCAGCTGACTGGGCGCCTCGACGAAGTCCCATTCGGTGGCCACTCCGCTGAACCGCGCGAACCGCTGATCGCCGCCGAGGATGTCGTGCACGAGATGCCCGAACTCGTGGAAGAAGGTCACGACCTCGTCGTGGGTCATGAGACCACGCGCGAAATTGCACAGCAGCGCAGCCTCCGGCAACACTCGTCCACGCAGGCCGGGGGCCAGCCCGAAGCACGCGGCGTGACTGAACTTGCCCTCCCGCGGATGCAGATCGAGGTGGATACGCCCGATGCGCTCGTCGCCGCGACGCACGTCGTAGGTACGCACGTCCGGATGCCAGGTGGCCGTCTCGACAGCATCAAACCTGATGTCCAGCAGGCGCTCGGCGGTGGCGAGCACCCCGGGAAGCACGCGGTCGAAGGAGAAGTAGGACCGCACCCGCTGCGCGTCGACATCGTGCCGCTCGCCGCGCACCTGACTGAGGAGGTAGAAGAAGTCGGCGATCGTCACCTCCTCCGCGTCGGGCTCGTCGCGGCGCAGCCGTTCGAGCAGCAGCGGGTACTCCGCCTCGGCCGCATCACGGGATGCGTCGTCGAGTCTGTCCAGGAAGGCGCGCACGGCGCTTCCCGAGCCGATCATCCGGGTCTCGGTCTCGTAGTCGGCCCAGTCGCCGTAGCCGAGCAGGGTCGCACGCTCCGCGCGGACGGCGAGCAACTCCGCCAGGATCGCGTCGTTCTCAGGCCACGCCAGGTCGTTGTATGCCGATACCAGCGCCGTGCGGGTCGCGCGCACCGACGCGTACTCGCGCACCGGCATGAGGTCGGTGTAGTCGGTGGTGAGGAGCACGAGGCCGTCGTCACCGGCCGGGTGGGCGTCGAGGAAGTCCTGCGGGAGGCCCGCCAGGTCTTCGGGAGCGACCCGCACCTCGCGGCGACCGTCGCGGATGTTGCGGGAGAAGGCCAGACTGAGCTGGGTGTCACGGTCGGCGAGCTGCCGAACGCGCTCGCGATCCTCGGCGGGCAGGTCGACCCCTCCGCGCCGGAAATCACGGAGGGTGTGATCGAGGAGGCGCCGCTGCTCGGCATCCAGGCCCCCATCCAGCTCAGCGCCCTCATGGGCGGCGAGCGCCGCGAACAGCCGCTCGTCGAGCAGACGCGACGACGACAACGCATCGAGGCGCTCGACCGACGCCTCCGCCGCCTCGCGCACTGCGGCATCCGGGTGGGCCTCACTGAGGACGTAGGCCTGGTTGGCGGCCGAACGCAGGGCGAGGTCGGCGTCGTTCCACAGTTCCAGTGCCGCCGTCGCCTCTGCCACGCCCGCCGTCAGCTGCGCGTCCAGCGAGGCCACCCGGGCGATCGCGTCGTCGGCATACTCGGTGGCGGCGGCGAGCCATCCGTCGAGATCGGTGGGGAAGCGGAGGGGTTCGCATGCGCTCATCCTCCGAGCCTAGGTTGCCCTTGGGCTCCCTCGCCTCAGCGACGTCCGAGCAGCATCGCCGCCAGTGACGGGCGCCAGTGCCGCGACACGTAGGTCAGGGCCTCATCGACGCCGAACGCGCGGGTGGAGTTGCCCACACGCACCCACAGGTCGGTGCTGCCGCCCTGGGTGAGGAAGACGGGCTCCGGCGCGCGCGGACACCTCACCGCGCAGACGGTGACGCCGTCGACCTCGGCGAAGCGGATTCTCGGCAGCGCCGCCGCGTTCTTGCCGAGCGTCGTGGCCAGCAGGTCGCGCAACCACAGTTCGAATCGGTCGGCGTCGGGGGTGCGCAGGGTCGAGAAGTCGCGCTCCAGTCCCACCGGGGCGCCGGTGTCGTCGGCCCCGATCACGAGGGTCCCGCCGCGACTGTTGAGGAAGGCGGCGACCGTCTTGGCGACCACGACCTCCATGCGCGGGTCCTTCTTGTCTTCCCGCACGTTCCAGCGGGCGGTCTCCTTGAACTCCACCCGATCCGACTCGCCCGCCGCCAGCAGCGCGGGCACGTCGATCGACCCGCCGTCTCGGCGGACGAGGGCGGCGATGCCCGCAACGAGCAGCGACAGTCCGAGGCTGCACCCCGCGGCCAGCAGCAGCGTGGTCGGCATCCACAGGCGGAGCCCGACGATCGTCCACCCGGCGACGAACAGGCCGGCACTCAGCCCGAGCACCGAGGTGATCGTCATCACCGACAGCGGCAGCGACAGCCGCCTGCCGAACAGGGCTCGCAGGCCCCAGGCGATCAGGAACGAGACGAGGAGGGCGACCGGCAGCGCCAGGGCGAAGTCGACCAGGGTCGCGTCGCGGGGCACGGTCAGCGCAGCGCCCCGACGGAGGCCAGAGCCAGTCGCACGAGCGTGCCACGCCCGCCTTCCATCTCGGCCGACAGCGAGTCGGATGCCGCCTCCTGCGGCGACATCCACGTCACTTCCAACGCGTCCTGCCGGGGCTCACAGGTGCCCGTGACCGGCACCACGAACGCCAGCGACACCGCGTGCTGCCGGTCGTCGTGGTAAGCGCTCACGCCCGGGATGGGGAAGTACTCGGCCACCGTGAAAGGCACCGGCTGGGGCGGCAGCAGCGGGAAGGCCATGGGACCCAGATCGTTCTCGAGGTGGCGGAACAGCGCATCGCGCACGGTCTCGCCGTAGCGCACGCGCCCCGACACGATCGAGCGGGTGATCTCGCCCAGTGGAGTGGCACGCAGCAGGATGCCGACCTCGGTGACCGCCCCCGTCCCGTCGGTGCGCACCGGCACGGCCTCGACATAGAGAATCGGGAGGCGCCGGCGCGCCTCGGCCAGCTCGATCTCGCTCAGCCAGCCCGGGTTGGCGGCGCTTCCGGGTGTCGGCGATCCGAATCCGTCGTCGCCGGATCTGCTCGTCGAGCCGCCCGCGTACGACCCGCCGAATCCTCGCAGCGGATCGGCTGCGCCCTCGTCGTCGCGCTCGTTCGGATCGGGATCTGGTGTGCGCACGGCCATGCTCCATGTATACCCCGTCGCGCCGCGCAGGCCATGCCCGCCCACCCGTTCGGGGCCCGACCCGCGTCGGAACCGTTTGCCACAATGGTGCGCATGAGCCAGATCCCCCCGTTGGATGCCGACGCCGTGCTGTGGTCGGCCGAGCCCGCCCAGCGTGAGGGGCGCCCCCTCTTGGTGCTGCTGCACGGCTACGGCTCGAACGAACACGACCTGTTCGGTCTGCTGCCCTTCCTGCCCGAGGAGTTCGTCGTGGCTGCAGTACGCGCGCCGCTGACGCCGCCGTTTCCCACTCCCGGCTCGTCGTGGTATCCGATCGAAGGGCTCGACCACGGGCGCGCGACCGAGAGCGCCGCCGCCGTCACCGCGGTCACCGAACGCCTGCTGCAGTGGATCGACACGGCATCCAGCGCCGACCACGTCGGTCTGCTCGGGTTCTCGCAGGGCGCCGTCGTTGCCGCCCAGGCCCTCCGCCTGCAGCCACAACGCTTCACGTTCGCCGTGCTCCTGTCGGGTTACGTCGATGGCGGGACCGTCGCCACCGACGCCGCACTGGCGGAGGCGCGACCTCCGGTGTTCTGGGGGCGGGGCTCACGCGACGACGTGATTCCCGCGGCCCGTGTCGCCCACACCGTCCAGTGGCTCCCCGACCACGTCGATCTCAGCGGACGCGTGTACGAGGGACTGACCCACAGCGTCTCGCAGGAGGAACTCGACGACGTGCGGGTGTTCCTCGACATGCGGCTCGCGCAGATCGCCGAGGCATGAGAGGGCACTGTCGGGTACAATCGCCTGGTTCCCCGTCCCGAGTGTGAGGAAGACCGTTGAAGGGTATCGACGCCGCGCAGTGATCTCGCGCCAGGCCGTCGCACCCTCCGACTTCCGGAGCTCCAGGAACCCCCCGGCAGGGGCTTTCGTGCGACGCGTCAGCGCATCCATCCCGCGCTGACGTCGTCGACACCCCGCCCATCGGGATCGGATCCTCCGTTTCCCTGTCGGCCCTTTCGGTGTCCGTGGTGTCAGCGCCCCCACACCGAAGGAGGCACTCATGCCTGCGCACACCTCTGCGGTCACACTCGACCGCGTCCACTTCACCTGGCCCGACGGCTCCATCGCCCTGCGGGGCGTCTCCGGAGCGTTCGGCGTCGGCCGCACGGGCCTCGTCGGCCGCAACGGCTCCGGCAAGTCCACCCTGCTGCGACTGATCTCCGGCGATCTGGCTCCCACGTCGGGCCACATCACGCACACCGGCGCCGTCGATCGCCTTCCCCAACAGCTCACCCTCGACGTCGGCCGCCCGGTGGCCGACCTGCTGGGCATCGGCCCGGTCCTGCGCGCGCTGCGGGCGATCGAGTCGGGCGACGTCGACCCCGCGCACTTCGACGCGGTCGGCGACGACTGGGACATCGAGGCCCGGGCGACGGCATCCCTCTCCGATGCGGGACTGCCGGCCGGCGCGCTCGATCGCACGGTCGGCGCGCTCTCGGGCGGGGAGGCGGTCGTGGCCGCTCTCGTCGGTGTGCGCCTGCGGGGCGCCCCGATCGCTCTGCTGGACGAGCCGACGAACAATCTCGACCGTGACGCGCGGGCGCGCGTGTACGACCTCGTGCGCACCTGGCGAGGCACACTCATCGTGGTCAGCCACGACACACGGCTGCTCGACCTGATGGACGAGACGGCCGAACTGTACGAGAGTGACCTGTCGGTGTACGGCGGTGGGTACTCGCAGTGGCGTGCCCATCTCGACACCGAGCAGGCCGCCGCACGCCAGGCCGAGGCCACCGCGCGACAAGCCGTGCGTCGTGAGAAGCGTGATCGCATCGAGGCCGAGACCAAGATCTCGGCGCGACAGGCGATGGGGCGCAAGGCGCAGCTCGAGAAGCGCGTGCCGGGAATCGTGGCGGGCGGCCGCAAGCGCGCCGCCCAGGTGTCGGCGGGGAAGCTGCGCACCGAGGCCGCCGATCGGGTGGCATCGGCCCACGCCGATCTCGATGCCGCCGAGCGTCGCGTGCGCGACGACGAGTCGGTCCACATCGACATGCCCGATCCGCAGGTGGCCGCCGGGCGCCGCATCGCGACCATCGTGGACCGGGAGCGCTCGTGGGTCGTCCAGGGTCCAGAGCGCGTCGCTCTGATCGGCCCGAACGGTGCCGGCAAGACGACCCTTCTGGAGCGTCTCATGGCGTCGGCGGGCGAGGAGGATCGAACACTCGTCGAGGGGATGATGTCACCGCCCGCGCGAGAGACGGACGCCGGCGTCACGGCGCAGGCACACGTCGAGCGCATCGGGTACCTGTCACAGCGGGCCTCCGGTCTCGACGACACCTCCTCGGTGCTCGACAACCTGCGCCGTCCCGGCATCGGCGACGTGCAGCTGCGCAACGAGCTGGCCCGCTTCCTCCTCCGGGGCGACACCGTGCTGCGGCCGGTATCGACCCTGTCGGGCGGTGAGCGCTTCCGCGCGGCACTTGCCCGCCTGCTCCTGGCCGACCCTCCGCCCCAGCTGCTCGTGCTCGACGAACCGACCAACAACCTCGACCTCGATACCGTCGACCAGCTGGTGGGTGCGCTGGCGGCATACCGCGGGGCGGTGCTGGTCGTCAGCCACGACGACGGGTTCTTGGAGCGGGTCGCGCCCCAGCTGACCCTCGAGCTGCGGGAGGGGCGGCTCACGGAACGGGGGTGAACCCGGCGATGCGCCGATGTCGGTGGGTGGATGTCGGTGGGCGGAGGGATGATGGAGCGATGTCCGATGTGCTGGAGCGATTCGGTCCTGCCACGCAGGACTGGTTCCGCTCTGCCTTCGCCCGCCCCACCACCGCGCAGGCGGGCGCGTGGGAGGCGATCTCGGCGGGCAAGCACGCGCTCGTGGTGGCCCCCACCGGCTCCGGCAAGACCCTGTCGGCGTTCCTGTGGGCGATCGACCGCGTCTTCCACGACGCGCGGCCGGCGGCCGCCCCCGGCCCACGCGGATCACGCGCCCGTGCCGCCGACGCGACACGCACGCGGGTGCTGTACATCTCACCCCTAAAGGCCCTCGGCGTCGATGTCGAACGCAACCTGCGTTCTCCGCTGGTGGGCATCGGCCAGTCCGCGCGGCGCCTGGGCATCGCCCTTCCCGAGGTCACGGTGGGGGTGCGCTCGGGCGACACGACCTCCGCCGACCGGCGACGTCTGCTCACCGCCCCACCCGACATCCTCATCACCACGCCCGAGTCGCTCTACCTCATGCTCACCTCGCAGGCCGGCCAGACCCTGCGCGAGGTGCACACCGTGATCGTCGACGAGGTGCACGCGGTGGCGGCCACCAAGCGCGGCGCGCACCTGGCGGTCAGCCTCGAACGGCTCGACGCACTCCGTCGCGAGGATGACCCCGACCGTCCCCCGGCGCAGCGGATCGGACTGTCGGCCACGGTGCGGCCCATCGACGAGGTGGCGCGCTTCCTCGGCGGGTCGGCACCGGTGGAGATCGTCGCCCCACGCGCGACCAAGGCGTTCGAGCTGTCGGTCGTGGTGCCCGTCGACGACATGCTCAACCCGCCCCCACCGCCGGGAAGCGACGTTCCGGACGCTCCCCCGCCGGAAGCCACCGGCGACACCACCGACAGCAGCGACGACGAACGTCCCTGGTACGAGAGCGCGCCCGGCGGGAGCGGCGACCGGCGCGGAGGCGACGATCGGGCGGGGGCCCCGGCCGAGGCGACCGGCTCGGTGTGGCCCCACGTCGAGGAGGCGATCGTCGACCGCATCCTCGCGCACCGGTCGACGATCGTCTTCGCCAACTCCCGACGGCTGGCCGAACGCCTCACCGGTCGCCTCAATGAGATCTACACCGAACGTCTCGGCCTCGACCTGCCCGATGCCGCGGTGCCCGCCGCCATGATGGCCCAAGCCGGGGCGTCGGCGGGCGCAGATCCGGTGCTCGCCAAGGCGCACCACGGGTCGGTGTCCAAAGAGCAGCGCGCGCAGGTCGAAGACGAGCTGAAGTCAGGGACGCTGCGATGCGTGGTGGCCACCAGCAGCCTCGAGCTCGGCATCGACATGGGTGCGGTCGATCTGGTGATCCAGGTCGAGGCTCCCCCGTCCGCCGCGTCGGGGCTGCAGCGCGTCGGCCGCGCCGGCCACCAGGTCGGGGAGGTGAGCCGGGCGGCGCTGTTTCCCAAGCACCGTGGCGACGTGCTGCACACGGCCGTCGTCACCGAGCGCATGCTCGCCGGGCAGATCGAGGCCATCGCGGTGCCCCAGAACCCGCTCGACATCCTCGCCCAGCAGACCGTGGCCGCCTGCGCGATCGGCCCGGTCGACGTCGAGGGCTGGTTCGAGACGGTCAAACGTTCGGCGCCGTTCCGCTCGCTCCCACGGTCGGCCTACGAGGCCACGCTCGACCTGCTGTCGGGACGGTTCCCGTCCGACGAGTTCGCCGAACTGCGACCGCGCGTGGTCTGGGACCGCGATCACGGCACGCTTACCGGCCGCCCAGGGGCCCAGCGCGTGGCCGTCACCAGCGGAGGGACGATCCCCGACCGCGGACTGTTCGGGGTGTTCGTGGCGGGCGAGACACGCAACGCGCGCGTGGGTGAACTCGACGAGGAGATGGTCTACGAGTCGCGCGTGGGCGACGTGTTCACCCTCGGCACCACCAGCTGGCGGATCGTGGAGATCACCCACGACCGCGTCAACGTTCTCCCGGCATTCGGCCAACCCGGGAAGCTTCCTTTCTGGCACGGCGATGGACTCGGCCGACCGGCCGAACTCGGCGAGGCGCTCGGCCGCTTCTCGCGGGAGGTGGCAGCGGCATCCACCGAGAAGGCCACCGCACGCCTGCGCGAATCGGGCCTCGACGACAACGCCATCGGCAACCTCCTCTCCTACCTGAGCGAGCAGCGAGAGGCCACGGGAACCCTCCCCACCGACACCACCCTCACCGTCGAGCGCTCGCGCGACGAGGTGGGCGACTGGCGGATCATCCTGCATTCCCCGTACGGCATGCACGTCCACGCGCCCTGGGCGCTCGCGGTTAACGCGCGCATCCGCGAGCGGCTGGGCGTGGAGGGCTCCGCGGTCGCCAGCGACGACGGCATCATCGCGCGCGTGCCCGACGCCGAGGCAGAACCGCCCGATGCCGAGCTGTTCGTCTTCGATCCCGACGAGCTGGAACACCTGGTCACGGCAGAGGTCGGCGGCTCCGCGCTGTTCGCCTCCCGCTTCCGTGAGTGCGCGGCACGCGCGCTCCTGTTGCCGCGGCTGAACCCGAACCGGCGCTCGCCCCTGTGGCAGCAGCGACAGAAGTCCGCACAGCTTCTCGAAGTGGCGAAGAACCACCCGACGTTCCCGATCATCCTCGAGACCCTTCGTGAGGTGCTCCAGGACGTCTACGACCTGCCCGCGCTCCTGCGGATCGCCCGGAGCATCGGCGATCGTCGCATCCGTCTCGTCGAGACGACCACCTCGCAGCCCTCCCCCTTCGCGCGCGACCTGCTCTTCGGATACGTCGGCGCGTTCATGTACGAGGGCGACTCACCCCTGGCCGAGCGCCGCGCCGCCGCATTGTCGGTCGATCCGTCGCTGCTGAGCGAGCTGCTCGGCAAGGTCGAGATGCGCGAGCTGCTCGATCCGGGCATCATCGCCCAGTTCGAGCGTGAGGTGCAGCGCCTCGATCCGTCTCGTCGCGTGCGGGGCATCGAGGGCGTCGCCGACCTCCTGCGCCTGCTCGGCCCGCTCGACGCCGAAGAGGTGGCCCAGCGGCTCACCGCCGACGGCAAGACGACGACGGCATCCGGCACCGACTCCGATGAGGACGCCGATCATCCCGAGGCGCGAGATGTGTCGGCCCCGGCGACGGTGGAGACGGCGTCCGCGCACCTCGACGACCTGCTGACGGCGCGGCGAGCGATCACCGTGACCATCGCGGGACGAGCTCGCGTCGCGGCCATCGAAGACGCAGGGCGGCTCCGGGATGCCATCGGTGCAGCGCTTCCCGTCGGCATCCCGACCGCGTTTCTCGAACCAGTGGTCGACCCGCTCGCCGACCTCGTGGCGCGCTACGCCCGCACGCACGGGCCGTTCCGCACCTCCGAGGTGGCCGAACGCCTCGGCGTGGGCGTCGCGGTAGCGCGGCAGACCCTGCAGCGTCTGGAGTCGCAGGGCCGACTGTCGAGCGGATACTTCCTCCCCGAGCGAGCGAGCCGCGAAGATCGCGACGACCTCGAATGGTGCGACAGCGAGGTGCTGCGCAGGCTCAGGATGCGGTCACTGGCTGCGCTGCGCGGCGCCGTCGAACCGGTCACCCCCGAAGCGTTCGCCCGCTTCCTCCCGGCGTGGCAGCACCTCGACCGGCCGTTGGAGGGAATCGACGGGGTGCTGGCCGTCGTCGAGCAGTTGGCTGGGCTCCCACTTCCGGCCAGCGCCTGGGAATCGCTCCTGCTCCCCTCCCGCGTGCACGACTACGCACCGGCGATGCTCGACGAGCTCACCTCGACGGGCGAGGTGATCTGGTCGGGCCACGGATCGCTCCCCGGACGCGACGGCTGGATCGCACTGCACCCGGCCGATGCGGCACCACTCACGGTGCGCCCCGAGGATCGCGAACCGGCATCCGAGCTCGAAGAGCGCCTCATGCAGGCGCTGGCCGGGGGCGGCGCGTTCTTCGCCGGGCAGCTGACATCCCTGGTCGGTGCCGAGAACGATCAGTCCGTCGTCGAGGCACTGTGGAACCTCGCCTGGACGGCGCGGGTCACCAACGACACCTTCAGCCCGGTGAGGTCTCTGCTGGCCGGCGGGTCGCAGGCGCACCGCGCCGTGCGGCGCACTCCCCGGGCACGGATGTTCCGCGGCACCGCGGTCGCCCGGCCAGTGGCCACGCCGCAGCGGCCGCCGCTGGTCGGAGGTCGCTGGTCGCTGCTGCCTGCCCCCGACACCGATCCGACGGTACGCGCGGCCGCTGCGGCGAGCATGCTCCTGGAGCGCTACGGCATCGTCACCCGGGGCTCGGTGCAGGCCGAAGGACTCCCGGGCGGGTTCGCCCAGGCGTACCGCACCCTCGCCGGGTTCGAGGACGCCGGGCACTGCCGCCGCGGCTACTTCATCGAGAAACTCGGGGCGGCGCAGTTCGCGACGTCGGCCACCGTCGACCGGTTGCGCTCGTTCGCCGGTGCCGACGACGATGACGGGGCACCGCCGCTGCGCGCCGTGACCCTGGCGGCGACCGACCCCGCCAACCCCTACGGCGCCGCGCTGTCGTGGCCGGCGCAGGACGGCGGGCATCGGCCCGGACGCAAAGCCGGCGGCCTCGTCGTGCTGGTCGACGGTGCGCTCGTGCTCTACCTCGAACGCGGCGGACGTTCCGCTCTCGCCTTCAGCGGCGACGAGGCGGTGCTCGCTGCGGCGGCGCGGAGCCTCGTCGACACCGCCCGCGCACGTCGCCTCGACACCCTGACGATCGAGCAGGTGGGCGGCGAGTTCGTCTACGGCACGCCGGTGGACCGCGCACTGCGTGACGCCGGCTTCGTCGACTCCACCCGCGGCGTCACCCTGCGGCGCGTGCGGTGAACCCTGTGGTCCTGCGCCCCGTGGACATCGGCCCTGTGGTCACGCGCCCCGTGGACATGCGCCCTGTGGACATGCGGCCTGCGGCCATGCGCCGTGCGGCCATGCGCCCTGCGGCATCCCTCAGTCGGCGCTCCCTGCGTGACACATCCACCGGAACCGGAACCGGGACCCCGATCCAGGCCGGGGTCGAGGGAGGACGTCACCGTGCCTGAGGGGGACACCGTGTTCCGTACGGCACGTCGCCTCCACGAGGCGCTGGCCGGACAGATCGCGACCGAGTTCGACATCCGCGTTCCGGGTAGCGCGACGGCCGACCTCACCGGCGAGCGGGTCCACGAGGTCGTGCCCCGCGGCAAGCACCTGCTCCTGCGCATCGGAACGTACACCTTGCACTCGCACCTGAAGATGGAGGGCCGGTGGGATGTCTACCTCCCCGGCCAGCGCTGGCGGGCGCCGGAGTTCCGGGCTCGGGCGATCGTGGGCACCGGGCATGCCCAGGCGGTCGGATTCGATCTCGCCATGGTCGAGGTTCTGCCCACGGACGAAGAAGGCCGCGTCGTCGGGCATCTCGGGCCCGACCCGCTCTCCCCGCAGTGGGATCCCGTCGAGGCCGCACGGCGGCTCCTGACCGACGACCGGGCCGTGCACGTCGCGCTGCTCGACCAGCGCCACGCCGCCGGCTTCGGCAACGAGTACGTCAACGAGCTGCTGTTCGTGCGTGGCATCCTTCCCACCACGCCCGCCCCGCAGGTGGACGCCCTGGCGCTCATGCAGACGGGTGCACGCATGATCCGGGCCAATCGCGACCGCAGCGGTCGCACCTTCACCGGCGACAGCCGGCCCGGGCGACAGAACTGGGTGTACCGGCGGGAAGGACAACCGTGCCGGCGGTGCGGCACGCTCATCCAGAAGACCGAGCTGGGCGCCGACCCCACCGCGGAGCGGATCGTGTTCTGGTGCCCCCGCTGCCAGGTGTGAGCAGCGGCGTCGACGCGCGCCGTGTGCGCGACGCTACCGGCGCATAACTCAGGCAGAAGCAGGGCAGAGGGCACCGGCCGGAGCCCCACAGCCAGATTCTTCCTGAGTTATGGGCCCGCGGAAGGGCGAGGGCGGCGCCGTCAGTGACCGAGGTAGCGGCCGGGGCGGTGGTTCAGTGCCAGCACGAGGTTCAACAGCACGGCACCCGCGGCGCTGAGCACGACGTTCGGCCACGGCACCACCAGCAGCGCCGCCGCAATCACCAGCACGTCGAAGACCATCAGCGACCACCCGGCGCGGATGCCGAACCGGTCCTGCAGCAGGAGCGCGATGATGTGCACCCCGCCCACGCTGGAGCGGTGGCGGAACAGGATGAGGACGCCGACCCCGGCCAGCAGATTTCCGAGGAGAGTGCCGTAGACCGGGTCGATCGCGTGCAGCGGCAAGAAGTGCCCGTGCGCGACCGCGAACCCCGAGACGAGGGCGATCGAGACCGCCGTACGGATCGTGAAGTCCCAGCCGCGCTTCCATACGGCGAGCACCGCGAAGGGCAGGTTGATCACGGCGAACAGCACCCAGAAGGGCCACGGCGTCGCGTAGCCCAGCAGCAGCGACAGGCCCGCCGTCCCACCCGTGACCGACTGGGCTGCGTGCAGCAGATGCAGTCCCAGAGACGCGATCGCCGTTCCGGTGACGATGCCGAGCACGTCCTCGATCACACCGTGCTCGGTGGCCTTGGTGTCGAAGACGAGCGACGGGCCGGTCGTCGGATCACGCTCGGCACCCGGCTCGGCGCCGGAGTGGGAGTGGGGGGAGGTCACGGCATCCATCTTCGCAAGACTCCGCACGGCGACGGCACCGCCCAGCTCATAGCCGACGCGTAGCACGGGCATACGCCGCGCCCCATCGCGACGGCGACACTCTGAGCATGAGGAAGCGATGGAAGCAGGCGCTGATCGCCGGGAGCCTGGTGGTGGTCCTCACGGCGGCCGGAGGCACGGCGTGGGCGTTGCAGCGCTTCGTGATCCCCCACGTCGTCGTCGAGGACGTCGCCGCATACGAAGCGGAGCAGACCGGCAGCGCACCGAACGCGGCGACCGCCGATGCCGGTGACGAGACTGCGGTGATCACCGACACGACCTACACCTCCGACGACACGTCGATCGAGATCACCACCCACACGCGAGGAGTCGGCGACGACACGGTGACCTACTACGTCGCCGACATCGAGATCGACGATGCGACCACCCTTCGCAGCGCCTTCGCGAACAACCAGTTCGGCGAAAACATCACCGACCTCGTGTCGAGCATCGCCGAGGACAACGGCGCGGTTCTCGCGATCAACGGGGACTACTACGGGTTCCGCAGCAGCGGCATCGTCATCCGCAACGGCGTGGTCTACCGCGATGAGGGGGCGCGCGAGGGCTTGGTGTTCTTCCGCGACGGCACCGTCGCCGTCTACGACGAAACGCAGACCACCGCTGCGGAACTCATCGACGACGGAGCCTGGAACACGCTCAGCTTCGGACCGGCGATCGTCGTGGACGGGGAGGCGGTGGCGGGCATCGACCAGGTCGAGGTCGACACCAACATCGGCAACCATTCCATCCAGGGTGAGCAGCCTCGCACGGCGATCGGCATCGTCGACGAGAACCACATCGTTCTGGTCGTCGTCGACGGACGCGACCCCGGTTACAGCCGCGGGGTCACCCTGCCGGAGCTCGCCGACATCATGGTCTCGCTGGGCGCGATGACCGCCTACAACCTCGATGGCGGCGGGTCCAGCGAGATGTGGTTCAACGGTGACGTCGTCAATCGCCCCTCCAACGGCGGAGAGCGGGCCACGAGCGACATCCTCTACATCGGCCGGTGACCGACGTGCACGTCATCCTGATCCCCGCATACGAGCCCGACGTGCGGTTTCTCGACCTGGTGCAGGCCCTCGCCCCGCACTCCCCGATCGTGGTGGTCGACGACGGCTCGGGCCCCGCCTACGCCGAGGTGTTCGGTCGCGCGGGCGACCTCGGCGCGGTGGTGATCGGGCACACGCGCAATCGGGGCAAGGGAGCGGCGCTGCGCACCGGCTTCGCGGAGGTGCAGCGGCGGTGGCCGTCGGCATCGGTCGTCACCGCAGACGCCGACGGCCAGCACACGCCGGGCGACATCCACCGCGTCGCCGCCCGGGTGGAGGCGTCGGGCGCAGACACCATCGTGCTCGGGATGCGTGAGTTCACCCGATCGGTTCCCCTGCGCAGTCGCCTCGGCAACCTCCTCACCCGCGCGGCGTTCCGGATCGCCAGCGGGCAGCGCCTGACCGATACCCAGACGGGGTTGCGCGGCTATCCGCCCGCGGCGATCCCCTGGCTGCTGTCCCTGCCCGGAGACCGGTTCGAGTACGAGTTCACGGTGCTGCTCAAGGCCCGGGATGCCGGCTGGGCGCTGACCGAGCATCCGATAGCCACCGTCTACCTCGACGGCAATGCCTCCAGTCACTTCCGGCCACTGGCCGACTCGGCCCGCATCTACGCTCCACTGGTGCGGTTCACGGCATCCGCCCTGTCGGCCTTCGTCCTCGACACCGCACTGCTGCTGGGCCTTCACGCCCTGACGGGGTGGCTGTTGATGTCGGTGGTCGCGGCGCGGGTACTGAGCGCGGGGGCCAACTTCGCGGTCAACAGGTCTCTGGTGTTCGGTGCCGGGCGCACGGTCGGCGTCGGCACCGCCGCCGCGCGCTATTTCTCCCTCGCGGCCCTGCTGCTGTCGGCGAGCTACGGTCTGATCGGCGCGCTGTCGGAGGTCGGCGTGCCGCTGCTGGCGGCCAAGATCGCCGCCGACGCGGTGCTGTTCGCGGTGAGCTTCAGCGTGCAGCGAGCGGTGGTCTTCGCCCCCGTTTCGCCCACGGCGAAACGGGTCCCGATACCGATACGTTCACGGGAATGAATCTCCCGGGGGTCGCGTTGTTTCCGGTGTCAGGAGGTCCAGTGGGTAAGAACTACGTCGACATCGAGAACGACAACGGTGAAACGCTGCGGTATCGCAAGCACGCCAACGGTCGTGGCCTGATCGCGAACGGGGCCAAGGTGCACCCGACGGCACTCGTCGAGGCGGGCGCATACGTGGAGCCGGGTGTGCAGGTCGCCGCGGGCGCGCACATCGGCCGAGGGGTGTGGATCGAGCCGGATGCGGTGATCGGTCCCGACGCCGAGATCGCGCCGCACGCACACATCGGTCCGGGCGCGGCCATCGGTCCCCGGGCACGCATCGGGGTGCGCGCGTTCGTGGGGGCGGGAGCCCGCGTGGCGGGGGGTTCGCTCATCGGCGACGACGAGTCGATCGGCGACGGGGAGGCGGTCGCGACCGACCGCCGGGGCCTGCACCTCGCGGCCTGATCGCGCGTCCGCTCGCGCCGTGACCGGCGGAGGGGCATTCCGTTAGCCTCGCTTGGTGAGAACACGGCGGACGATCCGGCTCTGGGTGTTGCTGCTCGGCGCCGCCGTCATCGCTGCGGGGATCGTCGCCGTCTCGCTCATCCCCTCGCTGAGGGATGCGTTGTGGGGGAATCCCGACCACGACACCGCCGCACCGGGACTGAGCAGCGGATCCGACGCCACCGTGCCGCGTCCGGAAGACGCGTTCGCACTGACGGTGGAGTACGTCTCCGACGGCGACACGATCGACGCCGTGGTCGAGAACCCGAACGAGCTCTTCCCGACGCGCGCTCCCATGCGGATTCGCCTGATCGGTATCGACACCCCCGAAGGCACGCCCACCGTGGAGTGCGGGGCGGAAGAGGCGCGCGATCATCTGCGCGCCCTGTTACCCGAGGGATCGAGGGTGTGGGGTGCCGCCGACCGCGATCCGCGAGACCGCTACGACCGCGCACTGTTGTATCTGTGGACCGACGGCGGAACGTTCGTCAATCACGAACTGGTCGCCGCGGGGGATGCCGAGGCGATCCGCGTCGGGCGCAACGACGCCCACTTCGCTCTTCTGTCGGCCGCGGAGCACCGCGCCCGACGGGCCGGGCTCGGCCAGTGGGGTTCGTGCTGACCGCGAGGCAGGTCGCCAGACTCGCCGGATCAGGCGAAGAGGAAGAGCACGAACCCGATCGCCGGAAGCGTGCCCTGGATGAGCGCCGGTCGCAGGTACTTCGCACCCGAGGTGACGAGCACGAGCGCGGCGGCCAGCATCGATCCCAGACTGAACAGAGTGAGGGTGCGTCCGGCGACCTCGGCGGCCGAATCGGCTCCCCCGGTCCAGAACAGGGCGAGCCCGATGATCACCCCGATCGCGAGGAACAGGTTGTAGAAGCCCTGGTTGTAGGCCATCGGCTTGGTGGTGTCGGCGGCCGACTGATCGGCGACCCCGAAGCGGCGCCACACCCTGGGCTGGCTCCACTGGATGCTCTCCATGACGAAGATGTAGACGTGAAGCAGGGCGGCCAGCGACGCCGCGACCGTGGCGATGACAGCGATCATCCCCCGACGATAGCGCGGCTACGCTGGCTGCATGGCGGCAGGACGCGGATCGAGCGGCGACAAGCGTCCTGCGTCGGCGGGCCGCCGCCGTGGCGACGCCGGCCCGGGCGCGAAGAGGTCGGGCGCGAAGAGGTCGGGCGCGAAGCCGGATCCGAAAAAGCCAGCCCCGAAGAAGCCTGCCCCGAAGAAGCCTGCAGCCCAGAAGCCGGGCTCGTCTGGATCGGGAGCATCACGAGAGCCGGTCGCACCGCCCTCGTCCACCGGCCCGTTCCGGCTGGGTGCGGTGGCGGGCACGACGCCCGGCAAGTGGATCGACACCTGGCACGAACGGATGCCGCGCACCCCGCTCGAGCTGGTGCCGGTGACCGTCGCCGGACAACGCGCCGCGCTCACGGAAGGCGAGGTCGATGCCGCCCTCGTGCGCCTGCCGCTGGACCGTGACGGACTGCACGCCATCGTGCTCTACGACGAGGTTCCCGTGGTCGTGTGCTCTGCCGATTCGCACCTGACGGCGGTCGATGAGCTGACGATCGACGACCTCGCCGGCGAGGTGGTGATCGTCCCGGCCGATGCGGTGATCGACACGCAGGTTCCAGGCGCCGTTCCGACGGCGTTCGCCCCGCCCGAAACCACCGAGGACGCGATCGCGACCGTCGCCACCGGCGTCGGTGTCGTCATCGTCCCGATGTCGCTGGCGCGGCTGCACCACCGCAAGGACGTGGAGTACCGGCCGTTGCGCGACGGACCCGGATCGTCCGTGGCCCTGGCGTGGCCCGCGACCGACACGTCACCGCTGGTGGACACTTTCATCGGCATCGTGCGGGGCCGCACCGCGAACTCCTCCCGCGACTGACCCGCTCCCCCGCTCCCCCTGCCGAGTGTCCACAACACGCCGCGTGGCCTCGGTTCCGGGCGGCGTGTCGTGGACACTCGGCGAGAAGGTCCCGGGGAGGAGAGGCGCGCGGGCGCGCCGAGGGGCCGGCGGCACCCCCCGACGCCGCCGGCCCAAAGAAGCCGGGCCCCCCAGCCGTTCCGGACTTCTTGAACGACTGAGCGCTGACCCCCTTCGGGGACGACGTCTGCATCCCCATGCGAGGCGTCATCGTGTCGTTCATGGATCAAGAGCCGCGCCCCCGCGCTCTGATACACGAAACGCAAGAAAAATCCGGAATGCGTAGCGCGCTCGGTCAGAAGCCCGATCCGTGGCACTGGAACGGCGCGGAGATGCCGGTCTCGCGGTGCGCCCGAGCGAGCGCCTCGGCCGGCGCCGCTCCCGCGGCGAGCCCCACGTGCACGGCCGCGAGCAGCTCGCACGCGTCATCGTCGGCGACGACCACGGGCGCCGCGATGACGCACTCGGCCCCCGCGTGCAGCCACGCCCGCGTCATGCCGACCGCTTCCTCGCCGCCGCGGACGGCCGAGCGTCCGACCTCGCACGCCGAGAGGATGACGACGGGCGGCACCGACGGCATCCCGTCGATGTCGTGGCCGAACAGCACGCCGTCGCCGAGCTCGAGACCCGAGAATAGCGGGTTGTCGGCGGCGTGGCGGCCGTGGGCGGCGATGTGCAGCACGTCGACCACTCCGGCCAGCTCGGCCACCGCAGCGACCGTCGCCGAGGGCCCCGTGACCACGCGGCCCGCCTGCCACGATGCGGCACCCGTCGTCACCTCTTCGAGCGCGCGGGCCACACGCGGACCGGCGGCGAAACCGGCAGAGCGGACCGGGCGGCGCGGCGCGTGGGCCCAGCGCGACGCAGAAGACGCGAGGGTGAAGACGCGACCGGCCAGACCCGGCAGCATGCTCCACGGCACCCCCGAGAGCACCCCGGGCGTGGTCAGCACCAGGCGGCGTGCGCGGGTGTGCGCGAGCGGGCCCTCCACCAGCACGCGCGACAGCTCCGCGAGCCGCGCATCGAGGGAGCGGCGGATGACGTCTGCCATCGGGCCGGTGCGCACCGAGGCGGCCATGTCGAGGTCGGCGCGCAGGCCCGGCAGTGCCGCCCGCGCGCTCTCCCACCCCGCCAGCTCGACGATCCGAGCCTCCGCAGGGCCGATCACCACGCAGCGCAGGCCGTCGGACCCGAAGACGTACGCGAGCACCGCCGTGTCGGGGTCGATGCGCGCACGCAACTCCGACAGCTCGATGCGCGACTGGACGTCGGAGGCACCCGTGCTGATCCACTGCTTCTGCCGCACCCGGTCGCCGAGCTCCACCGCACGCGGATCCGACAGCCAATCTGCGCCGGGAAGATCGGCGCGGAGCATCCTCAGCTCGGCGAGGTCGGCCGCCAGCTCCGGGTCGGGTGGCGGCCGCAGCGGCACCACCTGCTGGCTGAGCTGGCGCGCACGCTCGGACCACTCGAAGACCATGGCGGGCTCACCCGAGCGCACCGCCGCGTCGATGCCGATGAGCAGCAGGTTCTGACCGTGCATCGCCAGGGATGCCTGCAGGTCGAGGCTGCCGTACGACGACCGCCAGGCGGTCAGCTCCTCGAGCCCGTCGGCGGCCCGTCGCAGCGCCTCGCGTCGCCCGGCCGGGGATTGTGCGCGCAGCGCGCGCGTGGCCCGCACCTCGTGCGCCAGCAGACGCACTTCCAGAGACGCCGAGGGCGCGAGTCGCGGCATCCGACCCGGCGGTCTGTCGTGACGAGCGCGCCACAGCTCGCGAGTGAGGCGCAGGGCAACCGCCTCGTTGACGAAGCCCGACCGCGAAAGCCCGCGCGCCACGCGTTCGAGCTCCTCGTCGTCGGCGACCGGCGCCAGCTCCACCATGCGACCGGCCCGGTCGATGTCGCCACCGGCCAGTCCTGCCCGCAGACGGATGCCGTCGGCCCGCAGCGCCCAGGAAGCGGCGCCCAGGGCGGTGAACCGGTCGGATGCGGTGCGGGCCACCTCTGCAGCCCGCTTCGGATCGTGGCGCAGCAGCGACGCCGCCAGGTGGTGCTCGGCCTCGCCGCGGGCCTGCGGCATCCCGTCGGCGCCGAATGCCTCCGCGGCCGCCGCCAGCAGTCGCTCCGCCTCGGTCACCAGCCCCGCGTCGCGCAGTACCTCCGCACGGTCGGAGTCGCTGATGGCGGCGTTGGCCGCCGACTCGCCCGCCAGGATGGGTCGGGCTGCCGCCATCTCCCGCATGGCGGTGACGAGGTCGCCTTCCAGCAGGGCGACGTAGCCGAGGTTGTGGCGCGCCTCGGCCACGGATGCCGGCACGTCCGCCTCGACGTAGACCTCCAGCGCCGCGCGGATGTCGTGCGCGCTCGCCTCCAGATCGCGCTGCTGCATCGTGACGAGGCTGCGGTTCATTCGGAGATTGGCCACCGCGACGGGGTCGTCGGCGATCGTGTCAATCGCCAAGGAAAGGTAACGGTTCGCGTCTTCGAGCGCGCCGGCGTGCATGAAGATCGTGCCGAGCTGGCCGGCGAGGACACCGCGCGTGTGCTCGCTGATCCGCGCATCCTCCAGCGCGTGCCGGCACGTGCTCTCCGCCAGCTCGCGCTCACCCAGTTGGGTCAGCACATAGGCGCGCGTGCCCACGATGCGTGCAGCCAGATCGGGGTCGGACGCACGGGCCGCTGCCTCGTCGAGCACCGCACGGGCGTCACCGAAGCTGCGCTGGTTCGTCAGCGAAAGACCTCGCTCATACAGGTCTTCTGCGGACGGGGACATGTTCCCAGCATGCCCTGTCGGGGCCCGCCGCGCGCGGCGCACCCGGAGAGAAAACCCTCAGAGGCGCAGCTGGAGGGAAAACCGAAAACCCTCAGCGACGCAGCGCCTCCTCCGTGGTCGCGGCCAGCGCGGTCACCGCCTCACGGGGCTGTTCGACGCGCGCCGGTGGTCGGAGTGCCCCCGCGATGCGGCCGGCAACCAGGGGCGCGGCGAAGGACGTGCCGCTCCACACCGCGAATCCGCCGCGGAAGTCCTCCGGGCCGATCGTCAGCCGCTGCCGGCCGTACATGTCGTCGCGTGCCGAGGCCTGGATGCCGCCGAAGAAGTCGGGCAGGGTGCTGACCACTGCGGCGCCCGCGGCGTAGGTGCGCACCCAGGGGCCGACGTTGGAGAACAGCGCCGTCGTGCGGAGGTCGGGGTTCAGAGCCCCGACCGACACGTGCGGTGCGCCGGCATCCGGGGTGATCCCGTTGTCGGAGCCCGGCCACGGCCACAGCGACGCGGGGAAACTCGGGCGGTCGATCGCGTCGTTGCCCGCCGAGGCGACGACCGCCGTGCCGAGCGCACGCAGCACGGCGAGCAGGTCGTAGAGGTCGCGGGTGTAGAGACCGTCCTGCGGCGTCTCGTGGTAGTAGCCGAGCGACAGGTTGAGCACGTCGATCGGCCTCCCGCCCTTCTTGCCGAGCCGGTGACGGGAGACGAGCACCGCGAGGTCTTCGAGCACCGAGAGGAGGTTCGACTCCTCGACCATGCCGAGCGCATCGGCCACGCGCACCGCCAGGAGGTCGGCGTCGGGCGCGGCCTGCCGGATGATCCCGGCGATGAAGGTGCCGTGACCCGACACCGCATCGAGCTCGCCGTCGAGCGGACCGTACAGGTCGGGGTAGATCTCGGGATTGGCTTCGTCGTCGAGACCGATGACGCGCCCGTCGAGGGTCACATGCCGGTCGACGATGTCATCGGGCAGCCAGCTGTGCGTTCCCGCGCCCGTGTCGAGCACCGCGACGACGGCACGGCGCGTGCCGCGCGCCGGCTTCGACCGGATCGGGGCGGCCCCCACCCACGCCACCGGCTGGCGTCCCCCGGATCCGCAGTCGGCATACTCCCCCACCGGGTTCGTCTTGGAGTACGGGTTCGTCTTGGAGTACGGGTTGGTCTTGGAGAACGGATTCGTCTTGGAGTACGGGTTCGTCTTCGAGTACGGATTCACCCCGATCGGATCGACCGTGAGCACGTGGTCGAGACCGACGCGGTCGACGCCGACCTTCCGCAGCGCGGATGCCAGCTCCGCCGGACCGCCGCGCGACACGAGGTCGCCCAGGGCGTCGCGGCGCACCTGCTGCAGTACGCGCCAGGCGTCCGGCAGGGCGGGCGAGATGCCCTGCGCACCCTCGGACGGCGTGGTCAGGCGCACCCGCAGCACGCGCGGAGCGCCGGGCACGCGCTCCTGGGGCACTTCGCCGTCGCCGAGCTCGGTGCCGTCGAGGCGTTCGGGAACGACCCCCCACCCGAACGCGCGAGCCGCCTCACGCACCCGCACGTACGGGCTCCCGTCGCTCTCCAGATCGCCACTGCCCGGGGGGAGGCTGATCAGCAGGCGATGCGGGACGTAGGCCGTCTGGAACGCCTCGATTCCGTCGAGCGGCTCGACGCCGGGGTCGAGGATGGTGGCCGAGATCACCGACCCTCGCGCACGATCCCGCCACGTCCAGCCCTTCGGCTGCGGTGATCCGCCGTCTCGTTCGTTGTCGACCATGCGTCATCCTCTCGTCGGCGCCCCCGGACGGGTACCGGTGGCGGTGGGGGGGGCGAGGCGGAACGCCTCGGGGAAAGAACCTGGCCTCGCGTCGCTAGACCTCGAACCGGGGAGTGCGCAGCTCGGCGGGTGTGCCGGCATCCGTCGTCTCGTCGAGCACGATGCGCAGTCGGGTCATGCCCGCCGCGACGTCGTCGAAGGCGAAGCGGCCGTGCTCGGGGGCGGTCGTCCAGGTACGGTCGTCCTGTTCCAGGTCGATCGACACGGCGGGAGCATCGACCCAGCCGTCGACACGGCGAGCGCCGGTCTCCGACGGCACGACGTGCACAAGCACACTGGCCGTGCCGTCGGTGAACTGGAGGGTGAGTGCGTCGGCATCGCCGCGCACAGCGGCGAGCTCGGTCTGCGAGACGAGGGTCAGCAGAGCGTACTCGCGGGAGAGGTCGGCGGTCGCGACGGCGGCGACCATGCGGTCGACGAGGTCGGCCGGCATCGGGTCGACCTCTTCCCAGGTGCGCCGCAAGGCGCGAAACAGTGCGGCGTCGTCTTCAGTGCCCATCGGCGTCTCCTGTCCATCCGTCGGCGGTGAGCATGGTGCGCAGTTTGCCGAGACAGCGCTGCCGGGTCGGGCCGATCGAACCGATCGGCATCGAGAGATCCTGTGCGATGCGGGCGTAATCGGGTCGCTCCTCGAAGGCGACCACGCGCAGCAGCCGGCCGCACCGTTCGTCGAGAGCGCCGACCGCGCGCCACAGGCGGCTGTCGCTGTCGGCATCCTGAGCGCGCGACTCGGCCGACTCCGCCACCGGCAGGTGCGGTTCGAGTTCGACGTCTTCGGCGGTGCGCACCCGCTGGTGGGCCTTCGCGGCCCGCCAGGCTTCGCGGCGCGCGCACGTGGTGAGCCATCCGGCGACGGCCCGAGCGTCGGCGATGCCGTCGTGACGGCGCACGAGGGTGAGCCACGTGGTCTGCACGACGTCTTCGGCCAGTGACCGCTCCAGCCCGTACGCGCGCACGACATGCCAGAGCACCGGCGTCATGAGAGCCACGAGCTGATCCATGGCGCGGGCGTCGCCGCGGCGCCATCGGACGAATGCCGCGGTGGCGCGCTCCCAGATCGAGGCGTCGCCGGACGCCCGCCCGTCGTCATCGGGGTCGTCCCGCACGTGCGACGGGTCGGTAGCAGTCATACCGCCCATTGTGGCCATACAGACAGGAGCACGGCCAGCGCCCCGGTGATACATCGATCGTGACGATATTCCGTGACGACTTCTTCGGAGGGCGCAGCGCCCCCGCCTAGACTCGTCGCATGCGCCCACTCGTCTACCTGTGCGCACGCCCGCAGCAGGGGGCGGCGGCCGCCGAATACGAGTCGTTCCGTGCGGCGACGCGGCTCGGTGAGCAGGAGTTGGAGCGGTGGGATCTCGTCTCCGACGCGCTCCCCGCCGACGCGACCCGACGGTGGCGCGGGGTGGTCGTCGGGGGAAGCCCCTTCAACGTCAGCGATCCCGAATCGTCGAAGAACGAGGTGCAGCGGCGCGTGGAGGCCGACCTCGCCCGCGTCGCCCAGGAGGCGGCCGCCGGCGCCACCGCGGCGCTGTTCACGTGCTACGGCATCGGGGTGGCCACACGCACGCTCGGCGGCGAGGTCACGCGGGCGTATCCCGAAGACACCGGACCGACGACGGTCACCCTCACCGCGGAGGCGGCCACCGACCCGCTGTTCGGGGGGCTGGCCGACACGTTCTCGGCTCTGACGGCACACAAGGAGGGGACGGGAACGCTTCCTCCGGGCGCGGTGCTGCTGGCCACCGGCGACGCATGCCCGGTGCAGGCCTACCGCATGGGCGATCGCCTGTACGCCACCCAGTTCCACCCCGAGCCCACGGGCCAGGCGTTCACCGAGCGGATGGCGGTGTACCGCGACGACGGCTACTTCGCGGCCGCGGACTACGACGTGATCGCCGCCCGGGTGCTGGCGGCATCGCTCACCGAGCCTCCCCGCATCCTCCGCGCCTTCGCCCAGACCTTCTGACGAGGACGAGACCCCGTCAGAGCAGGGATGCGGCCTGGCGGGCGGCGCCGAGGGCGACGTACTCCCCGGGGGCCGGAACCTCCACGGGCACGCCGAACACGTCGGGCGCGATCGTGCGCACGGCCTCCGACTGCGCACCGCCACCGATCAGCAGCGCGCGCTCGATGGGCACGCCGAGGTCGCGCAGCGCTTCCAGGCCCGCGCCGAGTCCGCGCAGCATGCCCTCCACGGCGGCGCGGGCGAGGTTCTCGCGGGTGGTCGAGGCGAGGGTCATACCGGTGAGGGATGCCGTGGCATCGGGCAGGTTGGGGGTGCGCTCCCCCTCGAAGTACGGCACGAGGGTGAGTCCGCCCGCTCCGGGCGAGGCCTCGAGGGCGAGCCGCGACAGCTCCGCGTGGTCCACGCCCAGCAGGCGTGCGACGGCGTCGAGCACGCGGGCCGCATTGAGGGTGACCACGATCGGCAGGAAGTGGCCGTCGGCGTCGGCGAAGCCGGCGACCGTGCCCGACTCGTCGCGCACGGGCTTCTCGCTGATCGCGAAGACGGTGCCGCTGGTGCCGATGGATACGACCACGTCGCCCACCCGGGCTCCGACGCCCAGGCCGGCTCCCGCGTTGTCACCGGCACCGGGACCGACGAGGCGTCCGTCGGCATCCGTCACCGATTCCCGCGGCCCGAGCACCCGCGGGAGGATGACGTCGTGCCCGAGGGCGGCGATGAGCAGCTCCCGGTCGTAGGAGTCGTCGCCGGGGTTCCAGTAGCCGGTCCCGGACGCGTCGGAGCGGTCGGTGACCAACTCCGCCAGATCCGGGTTCTGCGCTCCTTGCGGGCGCGGACCGTAGCCCCGCAGCCGCCAGGTGAGCCAGTCGTGAGGAAGCGCGACGGCCGCCACCCGCTCCGCGTTGTCGGGTTCGTGGTCGCGCAGCCACCGCAGTTTGGTGATGGTGAAGGATGCCACGGGCACCAGCCCCGTGCGCTGCACGAGGTCGGCGGCACCGAACTCGGCGATGAGGTCGCTGGCGGCTCCGGCCGAGCGGGTGTCGTTCCACAGCAGTGCGTCGCGAACGACCGCGCCGGCGGCATCCAAGGCCACCATGCCGTGCTGCTGACCACCGATCGCCCAGGCGGCGACGTCATCCATGCCGCCGGCGGCGGCGATGGCCTGCTGCAGCGCGGTCCACCACGCCTCGGGGTCGACGCTCGTGCCGTCGGGGTGCGACGCGCGTCCCTGCCGGACGATCGCGCCGCTGTCGGTGTCGACGATCACGACCTTGCACGACTGGGTCGATGAATCGACGCCCATTACCAATGCCATACCGGCATCCTTCCTGCGTTCCTGTTCGTCGGTGTCCCACTATGTGTCGTTCCAGCGGCCGCCAAGCAGCGCACAGTGGGACACGCTATGCACAAAGCGGGACAACCTACGGTGGACGACCTCCGCCGAGGGCGGACGCGCTCGGCGGAGGTCGGGGGTGGATCAGCGAGCGCCGAGGAGGTGCTCGGTGGCCAGCTGCTGCAGACGGACGAAGCCGAAGCCCTTGCCGCCGAGGTACGCGTCTGCGTCGAAGTCCTCGTAAGCGGATCGGTCGGCGACGAAGTCGTCGTAGGTCTCACCCTCCGCGAACGTCGGCTGTGCCAGCTCGGGCACGCGGGCGGCGGCCAGCGCCTCCTGCACCTCGGGGTCGGCGCGGAAGGCCGCCGCGCGCTCCTTCAGCAGCAGGTAGGTGCGCATGTTGGCCGCAGCCGACTCCCAGACACCGGTCTCGTCCTCGGTGCGGCTGGGCTTGTAGTCGAAGTGGCGCGGGCCGGTGTAGGACGGACCACCGTTCGGACCGCCGTTTTCGAGCAGGTCGACCAGCGCGAACGCGTTGTGCAGGTCGCCATGACCGAACACGAGGTCCTGGTCGTACTTGATCCCGCGCTGACCGTTGAGGTCGATGTGGAAGAGCTTGCCGTGGTACAGCGCCTGCGCGATGCCGGCGGCGAAGTTCAGACCGGCCATCTGCTCATGGCCGACCTCGGGGTTCAGGCCCACCAGCTCGGGCCGCTCGAGCGACTCGATGAAGGCGAGGGCGTGGCCGACGGTGGGGAGCAGGATGTCGCCGCGGGGCTCGTTGGGCTTGGGCTCGATGGCGAAGCGCAGGTTGTAGCCCTTGCTCACGACGTAGTCACCGAGGAAGTTGACGGCCTCGCGGTAGCGCTCGAGGGCCTGACGGACGTCCTTGGCGGAGTCGTACTCCGCGCCCTCGCGGCCGCCCCACATGACGAAGGTCTCGGCGCCGAGCTCGGCCCCGAGGTCGATCTGGCGCAGCACCTTGCGGATGGCGAAACGGCGCACGTCGCGGTCGTTGGAGGTGAAGCCGCCGTCTTTGAAGACGGGCGCGCTGAAGAGGTTGGTGGTCACCATCGGCACCGTCAGGCCGGTGTCAGCCAGAGCGCCCTTGAGGCGATCGATCTGGTGCTGGCGCTCGGCGTCGGTGGATCCGAACGGGAACAGGTCGTCGTCGTGGAACGTGAGGCCCGCGGCGCCCAGCTCGGCGAGCTTCTCGACGGCGTGGACGACGTCGAGGGCCGGCCGGGTGGGACCGCCGAAGGGGTCGGTGCCGTTGTAACCGATGGTCCAGAGGCCGAAAGTGAACTTGTCGGCGGGTGTGGGGGTGGGCATGGGAGCTCCTTGATCTAAATGTTGCTGTTCACAACCTATACCTATCCGGCCGTCGCGTCTACTGCCGCGAAAGGTCTGCGACGCGATAGCGCCGACGACCGGTGGACATCCCGCCAGATTCTGCAGAGCGCGCAACAAAACCCCGGTCGAGAGGCCCCCAACCCCTAGAGTTGTGTCGTGGCGGAACTGAGCTCTCTCGATAGCGGCACCCGGCAGCGCAACCTGTCCCGCATCCTTCGGATGGTGCATCTGTCCGGTCCGCTCTCGCGTGCCGCACTGACCGAGTCGACCGGACTGAACCGCTCGACCGTGGGAGACCTCGTCGCCGAGCTCGCCTCCGCCGGGCTGGTCGAGGAGCGAGCGCCCGAGGAGCACCGACGCGTCGGACGCCCCTCCCCCAACGTCACCGCCGATGCCCGCGTGGTGGCCATCGCCGTCAACCCCGAGGTCGATGCCCTCGAAGTGGCCGTCGTCGGTCTAGACCGTGCCATCCGTGTGCGCGTCCGCGACGAGGTCGACCACCTGCTCACCCCGGAGGAGACGGCACGCCGGGTCGCCGAGGTGATCTCGCAGTGGCGCCAGAGCGCCCTCTCGGGCCATCTGATCACCGCGGTCGGAGTCGCCGTCCCGGGCCTCGTTCGGGCCGCCGACGGCCTGGTGCGCCACGCGCCGCACCTGGGCTGGCGCGACGTGGCCCTGCGCGACCTGCTGCAGGATGCCACGGGACTGACCACCGTCGTGGACAACGACGCCACCCTGGGCGCGCGCGCCGAACACCTCTTCGGCGCCGCCCAGGGCTCCGACGATGTCGTCTACCTCAACGGCGGCGCCTCCGGCATCGGCGGCGGCCTGGTGATCGAAGGACAGTCCATCCGCGGCTCGGGAGGCTACGCGGGAGAGTTCGGTCAGAACCGTCCCGGAATCGCCGCGGCCTCCGACCGCCGCAGCGGCCCTCAAGGCGTGCTCGAAGACGAGGTGAGCCGCTCACGGCTTCTCGCCGCGCTGCAGATGCACGGCGCCGACGACCCCACCCTGGCCGGAGCGCTGCGCACCTCGCACGCCCTCGACGTCCGCGAAGAGGTGGAGCGTCAGCGCCGGGTGCTCTCGACCGCACTGGCCAACGCCATCAACGTGTTGAACCCCTCCGTGGTCGTGCTCGGTGGATTCCTGGCCATGCTGGCCGAACACGATGCCGACGAGTTCGCCGCCGCCGTCACCGCCCAGACGATGCCGGCCAACACCGAGGACCTTCAGATCCGCAGCGCCGCGCTCGCCGAGGACCGCCTGCTGATCGGCGCCGCCGAGGCCGCCTTCACCGAGTTGCTGGCCGACCCCATCCCGGTCGCCGACGCCCTCGCCGCCCTCGCGAGACGGTGAGCACGACGCTCGCTCCGACGTGGGCGGCGGAGCTCCCGGCACACACCTCGTAGCGTCCCGGCTGCACCCGCAGCGCCCCGGCATCCTCGTCCCACACCGAGAGACGTTCGAGCGCGAACGACAGCTCCACCTCGCGCGTCTGCCCCGGCTCCACCCGCACGCGGCGATAGGCCACGAGCAGATTGCGCCAAGCGGGGACGGCGAGGTCGCGCGGCGCCCGCACATACACCTGCACCAGTTCTTCGGCGGGGCGCGCGCCGCTGTTGCCCACCCGCACCCGCGCCGTCACCTGGGCCTGATCCGCCCGCGGGGCGAAGGGCGGATGCCGGTGGGTCGGTGCGGGAGCGGTGACCCCCGCAGTCGACAGGTCGATCGAGAGATAGTCGACGGTCGTGTAGGTGAGGCCGTGGCCGAAGGCGAAGGCGAAAGGCCGCGGCTGATGCCGGTAGGTCGCCTGCTGACGCGCGGTGTCGTAGTCGAAGAGGTCGCCACACTGCTCGGCATCCACCGGCCACGACTGCGCGAGCCTGCCGCGGGGTTCGCGGTCGCCGGCGAGGACGTCGAGGAGCCCGTGACCGAGTTCCTGACCGCCGTGGCTGCTCCAGACGACGGTGCGCGCCCCCTCCAATGCGGTCAACACGTAGGGGTAGCTGGACACGACGGCCGTGACGGTGCGGGCGCACCTCTCGGTGGCTGCCCGCCACACGCGCGCGGCGCTGGCCGGAACGTCGAGGTGCGGGCGGTCCTCGGTCTCGCGACCGGACAGGTGCGGGTCGTTGCCGATCACCACGATCGTGACGTCCGCGCCATCCGCGGCGGCACCGACCTCGTCGATCCCGCGCACGAGCACCTCCTCGTGGAAGCGCTCGGCGGCGGCCGGAGTGACCGCTTCGGCGGCCAGCAGTCCGCTCTGGCGCAGCACGCGCACCCACCTGCCGGACCCGCGGTGGAACAGCGACACGGTGCCGTCGAGGTGGGCGGGACGCTCGAAGGACTCCTGCACGACCCACCCGCCGACACGTTCGGCGTCGGCGCGCATCGGCCACGGGGCTCCGGTGAGCAGGCGCCAGCTCGCCTGCGAGCGCAGGGTGAGCAGGCCGTCGCCCCAATCGGTCACCGAGAAATGGGCCGCCGGGTCGCTGGCATCGGCCGCCCGGGCCGCCACGCGTTGCCCGGCCGCATCGGCGCTCACGAACATCCCCGTCGTGCTCGATCGCAGTGCCACCGTGTCGGCGCCCGTCGCCACCCGCACCTCCGCCGCGGGCCAGCGCTCGCGCACCGCCGAGGCCACATCGACCGCATAGGGGGGCGTACCGGAGTACCAGTCGGTGAGGACGGTGTCGGCGAGGGGACCCACCACCGCGACCGACCCCGGAGAGGCCAGCGGGAGGAGGGCGTCGTCGTTGCGGAGCACGACCACCGACGAGCCCACCGCCTCGCGGGCGAGCGCCCGCGCCTGCGGGGTGTCGATCTCGTCGGCCGCGATGCCCGCGTAGGGGTCGTCGTCGCCGTCGAACTCGCCCGTGCGCACGCGAAGCTCCAGCATGCGCAGGGCGGCGCGGTCGACGTCGGCCGCGTCGATCAGGCCCCGGGCGACGGCCTCGCGCACGGCGGACAGCGACGGTTCCGCGTCGTCGCCGTGGTCGGTGAAGGAGTCGAGGCCAGAGGCGACCAGGGCACCGGCCGCCGCTGCCGCATCGGGGTGGGCCTCCTGCACCGACACCAGGAAGGTCGGTGCTCCCGCATCCGACACGACGGCGATCGACTCGGCGTTCCACGACCGGGCCTCCTCGACGAGCTCGGGCTGGGTGTGTGCGGGGATGCCGTTCACGCGGTTGTAGGCGAGCATCATCGCCCCCGCGACCCCGGTCTCGATCGGCTCCCGGAACGCCGCGAGCTCTTCTTCGTGGAGCGTGCGCGCCGACAGCTCCGACGAGGTCGTCGAGCGATCGGTCTCGTTGCTGTAGCCGAGGAAGTGTTTGAGGGTGGGAACGGTGCGCCACACCGTCGGATGGTCGCCGCGAAGCCCCCGGCAGTAGGCGGTGGCGAAGTGGGCCGTGAGGTGCGGGTCTTCGCTGTAGCCCTCCTCGGTGCGCCCCCAGGCGGGGTGACGGAGGGTGTTGACCACCGGGGCCCACACGTTGAGACTGACCGCGGGGTCGGCGGCCCGTTTGGCACGGACCTCAGTGGAGGTCACCTCCCCCACGCGCCGGAGCAGGTCGGCATCCCACGTCGCCGCCAGGCCCACGGCCTGCGGGAACACCGTCGCCGTGCCGAGCCAGGCCACGCCGTGGAGCGCCTCGGTGCCGGTACGGAAACCGCCCACCCCGAGCCGGTCTACCGGAGGAACGACCTGGTGGAGGAGCGCCAGCCGCTCCTCGGCGGTCAAGCGCTCCAGGAGATCGCGGGCGCGCTCCCTGGGCGACCCCGTCGTTGCGCAGCAGCACGGTGCCCTCGGCGGCGGCCTGCCGGGCACGAGCAGCCAAGCGCGGGTCGAGCGTGGGGTCGGTGTCTTGGAGGACCGTGGACAACTGGGCGACCGACTCGATGCGCGCGAGCGCGTGTGAGCGATCACCGGATTCGGTGGCGGGAGGCAGGGGCATGTTCATCCTGACGTGAGAGGGGTGACGACGATGTCATCGAAGCGCTTCGCTATCCACTCAGCCTAATATGTCAACTCGCCCAACAAAAGCCCTGAAGGGAGATTCTCTGTGCGCGAAGCGAGACGCTCAGCGCGGGGGCGCAGTGGTGGCCCGAGGGATGAGTTTGGTCGGGAGACGCAGGTGGGTGGTCGCCGGCTGCTCCGACCGCATCAGCGAGAGGAGCATGGCCACCGCTTCGGCCCCCAACCGCCCCATGGGCTGGCGCACCGTGGTCAACGGAACGGACAGGCGCGTGGCCTCGGGAATGTCGTCGAACCCGACGATCGACAGATCGCCCGGCACGTCGAGACCGAGTTCTGTCGCCACCTGGATGATGGCGAGGGCGGAGATGTCATTGGCGGCGAAGATCGCGGTCGGGCGGTCGGGACGAGACAGCATCTCGATGGCGACCTCCCGCGCCGTCTCCTCTTCATATCGCCCGGCCCCGACGTAGGCCGGCTCGAAGCGGATGCCGGCATCGGCGAGTGCTCGGCGATATCCGGCGTCGCGTGCGATCGAGGAGCGCAGGTCGGCGCGACCGGCGATGAACCCGATCCGGGCGTGCCCCAAATCGATGAGGTAGCGCGTGGCCTCGCGGGCACCGCCGAAGCTGTCACACTCCACGATGGGCAGGTCGGCTCGCCCGGCGTGGGGGTCGATCGCCACCAGTGGCACGTCGGCTGCCACGTTGACGACCGTCGGGGTCACCATGATCGCGCCGTCGATGAGCGTGCCGCTCAGCCGCGACAGCGAGCGGCGCTCCCATCCCTCCCGGTCGCCGTGTGATCCCGAGTACGCCAAGAGGTCGTACGGCGAGTCTCGGAGGGCCTCGCCGACCCCTTTGAGGATCTCGGCACTGAAGGGCTCGAAGTCGGCGACGAGCACGCCGATCACCCCGGTGGTGCGCGAGCGCATGCTGCTGGCGATGAGGCTCGAGGCGTAGCCCAGCTCGCTGACGGCGGCCAGCACGCGGTCGACCGTCTCGGATGCCACACCGTAGCGTCCGTTGACGGCTTTCGACACGGTCGCCACCGAGACTCCGGCGCGCGCGGCGACGTCGTGGATGGTGGGCCGTCGTGGGTTCATACCGAGAGCGTAACGGGTTGGAAAACGGTTTCGAAAACGTTTGACACAGGTTTGTTGTGAATAGAAACTTATCTCGGTCGGCCAGCTCCGACTCCCGCCCTGGCAGCACCGCCAGGGGAACCGACTCGACGAAGAGGAACAGGAATCACATGAAAGCCAAGAAGATTCTGGCCGGGGCGACGCTCCTGGTCGCGAGTTCACTCGCCCTGAGCGCCTGCGCGAACGGAGGTGGCACCCCCACCGAAGGTGGCCCCGTGGAGATGACGCTCTGGCAGAACTCCACGACCGGACCCGGTCAGCAGTTCTGGAAGGACGCGATCGCGGCCTTCGAGGCCGAGAACGACAACGTCACCATCAAGATGCAATCCGTGCAGAACGAAGACATGGACGGCAAGCTGCAGACCGCGCTGAACGCCGGCGACCCGCCCGACATCTTCCTCCAGCGCGGCGGCGGCAAAATGACCGCGATGGTGCAGGCCGGTCAGCTCATGGACCTCACCGACCTCATCAGCGACACCGCGCGCAGCGAGATCTCCGACGGGTCGTTCAAGGCCGAAACCTACCAGGACAAGGTGTGGGCGATGCCGCTCGCCGTGCTCCCCAGCGGCTTCTGGTACAGCTCCGACCTGTTCGACGAGGCAGGCGTGACGGCCACCCCCACCACCGTGGACGAGCTCAAGACCGTCGTCGGCCAGCTCAAGGCCGCCGACATCGCTCCGATCGCGCTCGGCGCGAAGGATGCCTGGCCCGCCGCGCACTGGTACTACAACTTCGCACTGCGCGAGTGCAGCCCGAAGACGATCGAGGCCACCGGCGACTCGAAGGACTTCAGCGACCCGTGCTGGCTGAAGGCGGCACAGGACCTGGCCGACTTCGCGGCGATCGAGCCCTTCAACGAGGGATTCCTCACCACCTCGGCCCAGCAGGGCGCGGGAAGCTCGGCCGGCCTCGTCGCCAACCACAAGGCGGCCATGGAGCTCATGGGCGCCTGGGACCCGGGCGTGATCGCCTCGCTCACCCCCGACGAGAAGCCCCTCCCCGACCTCGCCTGGTTCCCCTTCCCGGAGCTCAGCGGCGGTCAGGGTGAGCCCGGCTCGATGATGGGCGGCGTCGACGGATACTCGTGCTCCGCCAAGGCTCCCAAGGAGTGCGCCGACTTCCTCAACTTCATCGCGTCGGCCGAGCAGCAGGAGGCCTACTACAAGGCCTACAACGCCCCGCCGGTGAACACCGTGGCCCAGGGTGCGGTGGCCGAGGAGTACCTCCAGCAGGTGCTCGCGGCCTACAACAAGGCTCCGTTCGTCTCGCAGTGGCTCGACACCGTGCTCGGTCAGAACGTCGGCAACGCGCTGAACGTCGCCGTCGTCGACCTGCTGGCCGGCAAGAGCAACCCGGAGCAGATGATGACCTCCGTCGCCGACGCGGCGAAGAAGGGCTGACCGGCATCATGTCACTCAGCGAGACATCTGTGACGAACACGCCGCAGACGGATCTCGCGCAGCACGGCGGGGGCGACCACGCGTCGCCCCCGCCCTCCCTGCGCCGCCGTCCGCGAGGGATCGGCTGGTCGGGACGCCTCGAGATCCTGCTCCTGGTGGGGCCGGCTCTGGTGATCTTCCTCGGCTTCGTCATCTTCCCCGTCGTGATGGCGGCCTACTACGGATTCTTCCGGTGGCAGGGCTACGGTCCGCCCACCGACTTCGTCGGACTCCAGAACTACCTGGTGATCCTCACCGACCCGACCTTCATCGAGGCGCTCGGTCACAACGGCTTCATCGTGATCGCCTCGATCGTGCTCCAGGGTCCGGTCGCGGTCATGCTGGCGCTCCTGCTGAACCGCCGCATGCGCGGTCAGTCGATCATCCGCGTGCTGATCTTCGTGCCGTACGTGATCGCCGAGGTGGTGGTGGGAACCGGCTTCGGGCTCATGCTCCAGACCCAGGGCGCGCTCAACGGGATGCTGGAAGGCATCGGGCTCGGCGCCTGGACCCGCGATTGGATCTCCGACCCGTCGATCGCCATCTGGACACTGATGGCGATCCTCACGTGGAAATACGTCGGCTTCGCCGTCATCCTCTTCCTCGCGGGACTCCAGGGCATCCCCGAAGAGCTCTACGAGGCCGCAGCCCTCGACGGTGCCGGCTACTGGCAGGCGCACTGGCGCATCACGCTGCCGCTGCTGGCGCCCACCCTGCGCATCTGGGCGTTCCTGTCGATCATCGGCGCGCTCCAGCTGTTCGACCTCGTCTACATCATCTGGGGCCAGTACGTGGCCTCGACCGCGGGCACCTCGACGATGGCGACCTACATGGTCGTCAACGGCCGCAACGCAGGAAACTTCGGATTCGGTAACGCCGTGGCCGTCGTGATCTTCGTCATCTCGCTCATCGTCGCGCTCATCTACCAGCGGTTCGTGCTGCGGCGCGATACCGCCGGTGCCCTCACAGAAGGGAAGAAGGGCCGATGACCACGCTCACCGCACCCGCCTCCGTCGCCGCCGCCGAGTCCGAGGAGTTCCCGCGCCGTCGCCGACAGCGTGAGAAGCTCCCCTGGGGCAACCCGGTCGTCTACTTCGTCGCGCTGATCGTCATCGCGCTGATGCTCGCCCCGGTGCTGTACATCATCATCGGCGGCTTCCGCAGCAACTCGCAGATCACGGTCGACCCGGCCGGCTGGCCCGACCCCTGGAACTTCGAGAACTACCTGACGGTGCTCACGGGGCCGCAGTTCTGGGGCCAGGTGCTCAACTCGGTGATCGCGGCGACCGCCACCACGGCCGGCGTCGTCGCGCTCGGGCTCATGGCGAGCTACGTGATCGCGCGGTACACCTTCCGCGGGCGCGGGGCGCTGTACGCCCTGTTCGCGGCGGGGCTCATGTTTCCGATCACGGTCGCGATCACCCCGCTGTACATCGTGATCCGCGACCTCGGGCTGATGAACTCGCTCGCGGGCATCATCCTGCCCCAGATCGCCTTCGCCCTGCCGACCACGATCATCATCCTGGTGCCGTTCCTGCGGGCGATCCCCGATGAGATCCAGGAGGCGGCCTTCATCGACGGCTGCAGCCGTCTCGGCTTCTTCTGGCGCATGGTGCTGCCCCTGTCGGTGCCCGGTGTGATCACCGTCGGCATCCTCGCCTTCATCGGCAGCTGGAACAGCTACCTGCTTCCCCTGTTCATCCTCAACAACGAGGCGACGTACACCCTGCCGCTGGGCGTGCAGGCCTTCTCGTCGCAGTACTCGGTCGACACCGCCAAGGTGCTCGCGTTCACGTCGTTGTCGATGATCCCCGCACTCGTCTTCTTCAGCCTCTTCGAACGGCGCATCGTCGGTGGACTCACCGGCGCCGTCAAGGGCTGAACGCACCTTCCACACAAAGGAGAAACGGCAGTGACACTGACCGATCCGGCCCTCTCGACGCGCGTCTCGGAGCTGATCTCGCGCATGACCCTGGAGGAGAAGCTCGCCCAGTTGGTCGGCTTCTGGGTCGACCAGGGCGACGAGGTCGTGGCTCCGATGGCCGGGGAGATGGCCACCTCCACCCGGTACGAGGATGCGACCGCGCACGGAATCGGCCACCTCACGAGGGTGTACGGCACGCGTCCGGTCGATCCCGTCGAGCGGGCCGGGTGGCTGTGGGCCGAGCAACGCCGACTCGTGTCGGAGACGCGGATGGGGATCCCGGCTCTCGTGCACGAGGAGTGCCTGACGGGCCTCGCGGCGTGGAAGGCGGCGACCTTCCCTACGCCGCTGGCGTGGGGAGCGTCGTTCGATCCGGCGCTGGTCGAGGAGATGGCGACGCTGATCGGCGGCTCGATGCGCGATCTCGGCATCCATCAGGGGCTGGCACCCGTGCTCGACGTGATCCGCGATCCGCGCTGGGGTCGGGTCGACGAGTGCATCGCCGAGGATCCGTACGTGGTGGGCGTGATCGGCACCGCGTACGTGCGCGGGCTGCAGGATGCCGGCGTGCACGCGACGCTGAAGCACTTCGTCGGCTATTCGGGATCGCAGGCGGGCCGGAACCACGCCCCGGTGCACGCCGGGCCGCGCGAGCTGGCAGACGTGTTCCTGCCGCCGTTCGAGATGGCGGTGCGCGACGGCGGGGTGCGATCGGTGATGAACTCCTATGCGGAGATCGATGGGGTGCCGGTCGCCGCGACGCCCGAGTACCTGACCGATCTGCTGCGCGAGACGTGGGGATTCGACGGGATCGTCGTGTCGGACTACTTCGCGGTGGCCTTCCTCCACACGATGCACGCGGTGGCGCGCGACCGGGCTGAGGCCGCTCGCCTGGCCCTGGAAGCCGGCATCGACGTGGAGCTGCCGACCGGCGACGCCTACGCCGAGCCGCTGGCCGAGCTGGTGCGGTCGGGCGGGATCGATGAGAGCGTCATCGACCGCGCCGTGGCCCGGGCACTGGCGCAGAAGGACGAGCTGGGGTTGCTGGATGCGACCTTCGACGATCCGCCGACGAGCATCGACCTCGACTCTCCGGCTCACCGCGAGGTGGCCAGGCGCTTGGCCGAGCAGTCGATCGTGCTGCTGTCCAACGACGGCGTCCTGCCGCTCGCGCACCCGGGACGGATCGCGCTGGTCGGCCCGAACGCCGCCAGCGCGGAGGCGCTGATGGGCTGCTATTCGTTCGCCAATCACGTGCTCGCCCATCACCCGGACGTGCCGATCGGTTTCGAGATCCCGACGCTCGCCGACGCCCTCGGCGAGACCTTCGCGGCATCCCGGATCGACCTCGTCGCCGGGTGTGAGGTCGAGGGTGATGACCGCAGCGGGTTCGCCACCGCCGAAGAGGCGGTGCGAGCCGCCGACGTGGCCGTGGTCGCGGTCGGCGACCGGGCGGGACTGTTCGGTCGCGGCACCGTGGGTGAAGGCAACGACGTCGATTCGCTGGAACTGCCCGGAGTGCAGCGCGAGCTGGTGGAGCGGCTCATCGCGACCGGCACCCCGGTGGTGCTCGTGGTGCTCTCGGGACGCCCGTACGCGATCGATTGGGCCCTGGAACCAGGTGCTTCCGGTGCGGCGGCGGTGTTGCAGGCGTTCTTCCCCGGCGAGGAGGGCGGCCGGGCACTGGCGTCGGTCATCGCCGGCGCGGTGTCGCCGTCGGGTCGTCTGCCGGTCTCGCTCCCCCGTTCGGCGGGGGCGCAACCGTACACGTACCTGCATCCGTTCCTCGGGGGACCGAACGAGATCACGAGTGCCGACAGTTCGCCGGCACTCCCGTTCGGCCACGGTCTGAGCTACACGACGTTCGTGCGCGAGGAGCTGACCGTCCCCGAGACGGTGGATGCCGGTGGGCACTTCACGGCGTCGGTCCGGGTGAGCAACACGGGCGAGCGGGCGGGTGCCGATGTGGTGCAGCTGTACGCCTGCGATGTCTATGCGAGCGTGACGCGTCCCGTTGCCCAGTTGGTGGCTTTCGCTCGTGTGGAGCTCGAGCCGGGCGCCTCGGCGACGGTGCGGTTCGACGTGCCGACGACGCGATTGGCGTTCACGGGTCTTGCCGGGCAGCGGATCGTCGAACCCGGAACGGTCGACCTGTGGGTGGGACCGGCGTGCGACGCCCGTGAGACGGAGGCCACGATCGAGGTCACCGGCTCGGTGCATCGCGTGACGTCGGCCGACGAACGTCTGGTGGGCGTCGACATCATCCGGTAGGCGCGGGTGCGGCGTTTCGTCTCGTGCACCCCGGGTCGTTGAGCGAGCGGAGCGAGTCGAAACGCCGTGTCAGAACGGCGCCGGTGGCCCCGGTTCGCTGCTACCGGTGGTGAAGGTGAGGGTCCGGGCCGGGAGATCCGGGTAGCTCCTTCCGGTGGGGCTGGTCCAGTGCAGCACCCCGTCGGGTGTCTGTCTCACCCGCCAAGCCGAGTGGTGCTTCAACGTGTGATGCCTTCGGCACAGATGCGCGAGGTTCCCTACTTCCGTCGGCCCGTCGTGTTCTCGTGCGATGGTGTGGTCGATGTCGCACCTGCGGGTGGGCATCCGGCATCCGGGGAACCGGCAGTGCTCGTCCCGTACCCGCAGCACCCTCTTCAGGTGGTCGGTGGGCCGGTACCGGTCCACCGCGAGAACGGTGCCGGTGACGGGGTGGGTGAGTACCCGGTCCCACCCCGACGCGGTCCCCGCCAGGCGGAGGGCAGTGGCGGTGTCGATCGGTGCGTGACCGGTCAGCTCTGCCGGGGTGGTGTCGTGCCCGAGCGCCGTCATCACCGGGACGGTGACCTGCACGGTGGCGATGATCGCCTCCGCCTCGGGGATCGACGCGCTGGACACCTCGGGGGTCGCGTGGCCGGTGAGGAGCAGGTCGGTGAACACGTCGGTGCGGATCTGTCCGACCGTGCGGGTGTCGGGGGTGCGCGGGGTGCCCGTGATGGCGTTGCCATCGCCACCGCTACTGTTGCCGGTGCCGGCGAGGTCG
>QFCS01004868.1_pt1 | contig 116712 bp, 118 predicted proteins | sample 3576561 | NCBI WGS metagenome assembly QFCS01 | reverse complement strand
TTCTGCCAAACCTTGTTGGAACTCGTCATGCGATTCTCGGGTTTCAGTGGCTTCGAAACCCACATTTTGTCACGCCCTTCGGAAAATCAGAAATTCCGATTCTTGCTGTCAAAATTCCGAAAAATCGCGGCGAGCTACACCTATCCGGCATCCTTCGGCCAAGCTGGACTTTGCCGGACGAAGGGGATTGGTGGGCCCGGAGGGACTCGAACCCCCAACCAAGCGGTTATGAGCCGCCGGCTCTAACCATTGAGCTACAGGCCCGGCCCGGCGGATGGCCGGGGGCGTCGGTCAATGGCGGCCGACGTTTAGAGATCGTCTAGACGAATTCGGCGAGGCCTACAAGCGCCGCCGCATTCTCCACACAATCACCGGCGAAGAACGGCCCGAGGGACACAATCATCAGGAGATATTCTTCATGTTCCACGGAACCCTGGGCCGCCGCACGGGCGCCAGCCTTGTTGCGCTTTCGCTCGCTCTTGCCACCGCTCTTCCGGTGACCGCACGGGCGCAGGACGGCGCCAAGCCGCGCGAGGCGACCATCGTCGTCACCGGCGAGGGCAGCGCGGAGATGGCACCCGACATGGCCCTGATCGACCTTGGCGTCGTCAAGGACGCCAAGACGGCCCGCGAGGCGCTCGACGCCAACAACAAGGCCATGGCCGATATCCTCTCCGCCCTGAAGGAAGCGGGCATCGCCGAGCGCGACCTGCAGACCTCCGGCTTCATGATCAACCCGCAATACCAGTATCCGCAGAGCTCGACCGGCGAGAACCCGCCGCCGGTGCTGATCGGCTTCCAGGTCACCAACACGGTGACGTTGCGCGTGCGCGACCTCTCCAAGCTCGGCGAGATCCTCGACAAGGCCGTCACGCTCGGCGCCAACCAGGGCAACGGCATCCGCTTCGTCAACGACAAGCCGGACACCGCCGTCAGCGCGGCGCGCAAGAAGGCGGTCGAGAACGCCATGGCCAAGGCGAAGGAACTGACGGATGCCGCCGGCGTCGGCCTCGGCCGCGTGCTGGAGATTTCCGAAACCACCTATCGCGCCGAACCCATGCCGATGATGCGTGCCATGGCCAAGGACTATGCCGAAGGCGGCGCCGTGCCGCTCGCCACCGGCGAGAACAGCTATTCCGTCACCGTCAACGTGACCTTCGCGCTCGGCAACTGAGCCGGGCGCCAAAAAGAAAGAAAGAAAGAAAGGGCCGGCGTGACGCCGGCCCTTTTCGTATCGTGCACCAGGCCGGCGCACGACCGGAACGCAAAAACCCTCCCGGCAGAGCCGGGAGGGTAGCCGTTCGCCGGCCGGGGGTGACATGACGAACGGCGTTCCTCGGGCGCGCGGCCGGCGCGCCACGGAAAGCATTGACGGCCTCGCTTCTTGCTGGAGAAGCCTCAGCGCCAGAGGATCGGGCAATGACGGTCGTTGGCGAAAACGATGCGGCCGTAGCCATCACGGCGGAAGCCCTCGACGACGACCTTGCGTCCCGTCACGTCGGCGACACGGGCACGGCGCAGGCCGTGATCGCGGGCCTTGGCGACGGCGAAGCGGAGATCGCAGCGGCCGCCGCGGCCCCATGCGCCCGCGCGCCGGTCGTGGCGGCGATCCCAGCGGTCATGGCGCCCGTCCCGGTCGTGCACCGCGTAGAAGCCGTTGCGATAGCCCACCTTCTCGATCGACAGCGTGATATCCGCGGCGGAAGCGGCCGGCATGGACGCGGTCAGCGCACCAAGGCCGAGAACGACGGCAAGAAGGGATTTTGTCAGAAAGCGGGTCATCGGGGATCTCCTGTTCACACCGACCGGGGCGTTGCGTCCGGCTGTTGGGGAGACCTTAGGGAAGCGAGGCTGAATGCAGGCCGAAGCCGACGTTCAGCCTCCGTTCAACTTTCATGAACCGGTAAAGAAGGCGATGCGGGTGATGGAGCCGTCCTCAAGCTCGAGCAGCAGGATCTTCTCCTTCGAATAGGCATCGCCCGCCGCCGACCGGCCGCGCGCCGTCAGGCGGATCGCGACATTGTTGCCGAGCGCGTCGCTCATCACCAGCGCGTCGCCATAGCTCTCGTCGAAAGTCTCGAAATGGCGGGCGAGACGGGCGCGCAGCGCATCACGGCCCGTGTCCATGCCCTCGCCGATGCCGGAGATCGCGACATCCTCGTGCGCCTTGCCGGCAAGGGCCGCGACGTCACGCGCGTTCAGCGCCTCGATGACGGCATGGTTGAGGCTTTCGGTATTGGCCATGGGTCTCTCCTTGGAGCGTTTGCGGGACGCCGCAGCAACGTTCCATCGTTCGGAACGGTTCCGTCAAGGGCCGAGATGCAGCACGATTTCGCGCCGGTGCGGGCTGTCGCGGTGCTCGAAGAGATAGAGGCCCTGCCAGGTGCCGAGCGCCAGGCGGCCGCCGACGACCGGGATACCGATCGAGACGGCGGTCAGCGCCGCCTTGATATGGGCCGGCATGTCGTCCGGCCCCTCCAGCGTATGGACGATCCAGCGCATGGCCGGATCGTCCGAGGGCGGCACGAGGCGGCGGAAGAACTGGTCGAGATCACGCCGCACATCCGGGTCGGCATTCTCCTGGATGAGCAGCGAGCAGGAGGTGTGGCGGACGAAGACCGTCAGCAACCCCTCCTCCGCGCCCGCGCGCCGCACGAAGGCGGCGGCCTCGCCGGTGAATTCGTAGAGCCCCTGCCCGCGGGTCGGGACCGTCACGATCGTCTGCGGCATGGCGCCTGCCTCAGCCGATAGCCCAGAACAGGGTGCCGACGACCACGATGAAGGCGAGGATGACGCCCATGAAGCGCGCCAGGCCCATATTCGTGTCCGTCGTGGTTCCGACGATCGCATAGTAGAGGTTCGTCATGGGGCTTCCTTTCTTCCGGGTCCGGATGCGGGTTTAGCCTACCTCCCGGCGGCTCACAACTCGACGACCGCCTCGAAGCCGCCGTAGATCATGCGCTTGCCGTCGAAGACATCCTTCCAGTCGTCGCTCTTCAGGCGTTCGTCCGCCATCACCTTGGCGAGGATCTCGTCGCGCTTCGCCCGCGAGGGATAGGTGATCCAGGCGAAGATCACCGCCTCGTCGTCCTTCGCCAGCACGGCGCGGGGAAACGAGGTGAGTTCGCCATAGGGCACGTCGTCGCCGATGCACTCGACATAGTCGATCGCACCGAACTCCTTCCAGATGTCGCCCGCCAGGCGCGCCATCGCCTTGTACCGCTCCAGATTGGCCTTCGGCACGGCCAGCAGGAATCCATCGACATAGGTCATGATCGTCTCCTTCCAGGGTTTGGACATGACAAAGACGTGTGGCGCGGGGGCGATCCGACAAGGGGGGCGGATTTTATTCGGCGTGACGGCAGATGGCAGCGGCGGTGGGCCCTCGGCTCAAGCCCGAGGGTGACGGAAGCAGGAAGGATGACGGCCAAAGCGGCGCGGCTACATGCAGCACTGCTCGATAGACGGGTTGCGTCTCCTCCTCTCCGTCACTCACCACGCCCCGCAATTCTTCAACTGGCGCGAATAGCCGGCCGCCATGTTGGCTGCGCGCTTGGCGCCGGCCTTGGCCGTGCCGCTCCAGTTGCCGCGCGAATAGCCGGCATGGCCGTGGTAGTAGGCGATGTAGAGGCGGTAGGTGTCGTTGAGGGCGATGCCGTTCTTGCGGTTGCTCTCGGCGTGATACCAGGCGATGAAGCGGATCGCGTCGGAGAAGTCGGTGCGGCTGGCGGTCCAGCGGCCGGTCACGCGCTTGTACTGCGCCCAGGTGCCGTCGAGCGCCTGCGAGAAGCCGAGCGCGCTCGACTGTCGTTTCCAGGGGATGAAGCCGAGGAGCTTCGTGCGCGGCGGGCGCGCATTGTGGCGGAAGCCGGACTCCGTGTAGATCGTCGCCATGAGCACGGGAACGGGCACGCCATATTCGCGTTCGGCGCGGTAGGCGGCTCGCCGCCAGTTGTCGAACAGGCCGTCACGTTGCTCGAAGATCGCACAGGCGTTCTGCGTCTGCCGTGGAACGGACGCACATCCGGCAAGCAACAAGAGGACGACGATCAAGACGCAACGCATCGCAGATCCTCAAAGTTTCCGGATATTTATGAATGGTAAATCTTAACAATCCGTTTTGATTCAAATGCCCCCCCATCGCCTTCCATTCATGCCGGTGATCCGCCCATCAACTATGCAAATGCATTATTTTGTTGCGCTTTTTCCCCTTCCGGCCTAATCAATCTGCAGCACGCCGGCCCTTCGCGAACGATTGTTCCGGACCGTGAGAGAACCCGCTCCGCATCGAAAACCGGCCTGCGCCGTCCTCGTGCGTGAGCATCTGCGACCGGGCCATTGCGCGGCCCCAGTTGAGGAGAAATCCATGAAGAAGAAGATTTTTGCCGGCGCCCTGCTCGCCGCTTCCGTCGCCTTTGCCCCGCTTGCCCATGCGGACATCGTCATCGGCCTCGTCGCCCCGCTGACCGGCCCGGTCGCCGCCTATGGCGACCAGGTGAAGAACGGTGCGCAGGCGGCCGTCGACCAGATCAACAAGAACGGCGGCATCCTCGGCGAACAGGTCGTGCTGAAGCTGGCCGACGACGCCGGCGAGCCCAAGCAGGGCGTTTCGGCCGCCAACCAGATCGTCGGCGAAGGCATCCGCTTCGTCGTCGGCCCGGTGACCTCCGGCGTCGCCATCCCTGCCTCCGACGTCTTCGCCGAGAACGGCGTGCTGATGGTCACCCCGACGGCAACCGCGCCGGACCTGACGGCCCGCGGCCTTGCCAACGTGCTGCGCACCTGCGGGCGCGACGACCAGCAGGCCGAAGTCGCCGCCGCCTATGTGCTGGCGAACCTGAAGGACAAGAAGGTCGCCGTGATCCACGACAAGGGCGCCTACGGCAAGGGCCTGGCCGACGCCTTCAAGGCCGCGCTCAACAAGGGCGGCGTCACCGAGGCGCTCTATGACTCGGTCACCCCCGGCGACAAGGATTTCAGCGCGCTGATCACCCGCCTCAAGTCCGACGGCGTCGAGGTCATCTATTTCGGCGGCTACCATCCGGAAGGCGGCCTGCTCGCCCGCCAGTTGAAGGACCTCGCGGTCAACGCCACGATCATCGGCGGCGAAGGCCTGTCGAACAGCGAATACTGGGCAATCGGCAACGAAGCGGCCGGCGGCACGCTGTTCACCAACGCCTCCGACGCGCTGAAGAGCCCCGATTCGCAGGCGGCCGTCGCCGTGCTCAATGAGAAGGGCATCCCGCCGGAAGCCTTCACGCTCAACGCCTATGCCGCCGTCGAAGTTCTGAAGGCCGGCATCGAGAAGGCCGGCAGCGCGGAAGACTCCGCCGCCGTCGCAGCCGCGCTGAAGTCCGGCGAAGCCGTCCCGACCGCCATCGGCAAGCTGACCTACGGCGAGAGCGGCGACCTCACCTCGCAGAGCTTCTCGCTCTTCAAGTGGGAAGACGGCAAGATCGTCGCCGCCGAATAAGGCGAAGGACGCCAAGACCGGAAAACGCCCCGCATGCCGCGTGGATCCTCGGGTCAGGCCCGAGGATGACGGCAGTGGGTGGGGCGGGGTTTACCGACGAACCTGACGCCGGGGCGAGAGCCCCGGCGTTTTTGTTTGGCGACGTCCGCCTCGTCTCTCCTCCGTCATGGTCGGGCTTGACCCGACCATCCATGCAACAAACGCTGCGCTTGCCACTGGTCGACGGCAGTGGGTGGGGTGGGGTTCACTGGCAAACCTGGCGCCGGAGTGAAAGCCCCGGCGTTTTCGTTAGCCCTTACACGTCGCCGTTGGAATGCGCCCAGTCGAAATAGAGATCGCGCGCCTTGGCGGTGATCGGGCCGGGCTGGAGGTCGCGGCCGTCGAGGCGCGTCACCGGAACCACCTTGGAATAGTTGCCCGAGGTGAAGATCTCGTCCGCGCTCTCGAAATCGGCCACCGTCAGCGTCGTCTCGACCACCTCGAAACCGGCTTCCTTCAGAAGGCCTATGACGCGGGTGCGCGTGATGCCGGCAAGGAAGGTGCGGTTGGCGGCGGGCGTGAAGACGACGCCGTCCTTGACCATGAAGATGTTGGACGAGGCGGTTTCGGCGACGTTGCCCAGCATGTCGCGCACCAGAGCATTGTCGAAGCCGCGCTTCCTGGCCTCCACCAGCATGCGGGCATTGTTGGGATAGAGGCAGCCGGCCTTGGCATCCGTCGGCATGCATTCCACCGTCGGGCGGCGGAAGGGCGAGAGGGTCAGCGAGGATGCGGCCTTCGGGTCGCCCATCGAGGCTTCGAACAGGCAGAGCGCGAAGCGGGTCGAGCCCGGATCCGGCGCGACCACGCTGGTGGGAGAACCGTGCTCGGCCCAGTACATCGGCTTGATGTAGATCGCCGTCTTGCCGTCGAACTTCTTGACGCCCTCCCAGGCGAGCGCCTCGATCTCCTCGGCCGCAACGACCGCGCTGAGGCCGAGCGCCTCGGCGGACCGGTTGACGCGCTGGCAATGCAGGTCGAGGTCCGGCGCGATGCCGTCGAACCAGCGTGCGCCGTCGAAGACGGTCGAGCCGAGCCACATGGCGTGCGAGGTGGGGCCGATGAGCGGCGGGTTACCCGAGACCCATTCGCCGTCCACGAAGGTCCAGGTCGTCGAGCGTGGTGAGGTATCGACTGGCATTTGCAAAACTCCTTTTCGCCCATCAAGGCCCGGTCGATCGGGCCGGTCAAGTCACAAATGCCTTCCGACAGCCGGCCGCGCTTGTCCATTCAAGATGTTGAATGGGTACATCAGGCCTTATCATGGATGGTGCCGTTGAGGGCGCTCGAGGCGCATGCGATACAAAGCGGAAGGGAGATCACCATGCGCGCCATGTATTACGAAGCCTTCGGGGCGACACCCGAGATCCGCACCCTGCCCGACCCGACACCGACGCCCGGCGGCGTGGTGATCAAGGTGGAGGCGACAGGGCTGTGCCGCTCCGACTGGCACGGCTGGATGGGCCATGACCCGGATATAAGCCTGCCGCATGTGCCGGGCCACGAGCTCGCCGGCAAGGTGGTGGCCGTCGGCGGGAACGTGCGTCGTTTCCGAGAGGGCGAGCGGGTGACGGTGCCCTTCGTCTCGGGCTGCGGCCATTGCGGCGAATGCCGCTCGGGCAATCAACAGGTCTGCGAGGAGCAGTTCCAGCCCGGCTTCACCCATTGGGGCTCCTTCGCCGAATATGTCGCCATCGATTTCGCCGACCACAATCTCGTGCACCTGCCGGAGGCGGTGGACTATGCGACGGCCGCCAGCCTCGGCTGCCGCTTCGCCACCTCCTTCCGCGCCGTCGTCGACCAGGCGCGGGTGACGGGCGGCGAATGGGTGGCCGTGCACGGCTGCGGCGGGGTGGGGCTTTCCGCCGTCATGATCGCCGCCGCGCTCGGCGCCAAACCCGTCGCCATCGACATTTCCGCGGAGAAGCTGGACTTCGCGCGCAAGATGGGCGCCGTCGCCGCCATCGATGCCCGCGCGGTCGCCGATGTCGCGGAGGCGGTGCGCGAGATCACCGGCGGCGGAGCGCATGCCTCGATCGACGCGCTCGGCTCGCCCGTCACCTGCTTCAACTCGATCAGGAACCTGCGCCGGCGCGGACGGCATGTTCAGGTCGGCCTCATGCTCGCCGACCACGCGACACCGCAGATCCCGATGGCCCAGGTCATCGGCCACGAGCTGGAGATCTACGGCAGCCACGGCATGCAGGCCTGGCGCTACGACGCCATGCTGGCAATGATCGAAAGCGGCAAGCTCGCCCCGCAACGGCTGATCGGCCGGCATCTCGGCCTGGAGGAGGCCGTGCCCGCGCTGACGGCGATGGACAAGGCGACCGACCTCGGCATCAGCGTCATCACACGGTTTTGAGGGGCATACGCCAAACGATTGACATTCAAACTCCGATGGCCGCCAATCGCCATCGACAATGCCAGGAGGAATCGCCGCTCATGTCCCATGCCGCCTATGTCTTCGATGCCTACGGCACGCTGTTCGACGTGCATGCGGCGGTGCGCCGCCATGCGGGCGATGTCGGGCCGGACTACCAGCTCTTCTCCGAGATCTGGCGCGCCAAGCAGCTCGAATATTCCTGGACGCGGGCGCTGATGGGCGCCTATGCCGATTTCTGGCAGCTCACCGAACAGGCGCTCGACTACGCGTTCAAGCGCATCGGCGGCGTCGATCCGGCCTTGCGCCAGAAGCTGCTCGACGCCTACTGGAAGCTCGATTGCTATCCGGAAGTGCCGGCCGTGCTGAAGGCGCTGAAGCAGCGCGGCGCGCATATCGCGATCCTCTCCAACGGCTCACCCGCCATGCTGGCTTCGGCGGTGAAGAATGCCGCGCTCGACACCGTCATCGACGACATCTTCTCGGTCGACGCGCTGAAGACCTACAAGACCGCTCCCGCCGTCTACGATCTCGTGACGACCAGCTACCGGCTCTATCCGAACGCCGTCTCCTTCCAGTCCTCCAACCGCTGGGATGTTGCAGGCGCGGCGAAGTTCGGCTTCCGCACCGTCTGGATCAACCGCAGCGATATGCCGGACGAATATTTCGACCTCGGCCCCGCCCTGATCCTGCCGTCGCTCGAAAGCCTCTGAACGGAGCCCGCATGGCCTGGTCCGCCGCGCAATACCTGAAATTCGAGGATGAGCGCACCCGCCCTGCCCGCGACCTGCTGGCGCAGGTGCCGGCCGACCTCGTCGCCGGCACGGTCTACGACCTCGGCTGCGGGCCGGGAAATTCGACGGAACTGCTGGTAAAGCGCTTTCCCGGCCGGGGCGTGCGTGGCGTGGACAATGCCGGCGACATGTTGAAGGCCGCGCGAAAGCGCTTGCCGGGCGTCGATTTCGTCGAATGCGACCTTCTGAAATGGCGCCCGCACGAACCGGCCGCCCTGCTCTTCGCCAATGCCGTCTTCCAGTGGCTGCCCGATCCCGCGGCACTGATGGCTCGGCTGATGGATGGCCTGCGGCCCGGCGGCGTGCTGGCCGTGCAGATGCCGGACAACAGCAACGAGCCGTCCCATCTCCTGATGGAGGAAAGCGCCCTTGCCGGCCCCTGGCGGGACGCCTTTGCCGCGGGCACGCCGCGCCGCGGCCCGCTGCCCGCCCCCGCGGCCTTTCTCGACGCGCTCGGCCCCAAGGCCGCCCGCGTCGATGTCTGGCACACCGTCTACAACCATCCGATGGCCGATGCGGCTGCCATTGTCGACTGGGTGAAGGCGACGGGCCTGCGGCCCTATCTCGACCGCCTGCCCTCCACGGAACACGGCGCCTTCCTCGCCGACTACGAGAACCGCATCGCGGAGGCCTATCCGCCGATGGCCGACGGGCGCCGGCTGCTGCGCTTCCCGCGGCTCTTCATCCTCGCCATCAGGGGCTGATCACCGCCCCGCGCGGAATTTCTGCTTGAGCCTTGCGATATCCGCCGCGCTCCAGTCCGTCACGTCCGTCACCGCGATCCACGGATCGACATAGTGCTCGCCGGCATAGACATGGCCGAGCCCCATCGGCGTCGTGGTCGCCATGGCCATGTCGAGCGTCAGTTGCAGGAAGGTGACGACGGGATACCATTCGAAATCCGGCGAGACATCCGGCCCGCGCGGCACGGCCATCCAGGCCGGCCGGCGATAGACGGCATAGGGATCGTAGAAGGTGATCGGATCGCTGGCGTATTGCAGGTAGACGATGCGCATAGGCCCCCAATGGTCGCCCGCCTCCGGCAGCGCATTCTTCTGGCTGGTGAAACGCACATAGGAGCCGTCGCGGAAGCGCGGCAGCCAGGCGGGCGTTCCCGGATTGCGGTCCGTCGTCATCTTGCGCCAGATGCGGCTCGGAAAGGGCGGGCCGGCCCACAGCGCGCCCTGATAGGGATCGCCGATCACCTCGAAGAGTTCGGCCGACTGTTCCGACGACAGCGCGCCCAGGCTGAGGCCGTAGAGATAGAGCTTTGGCCGCCTGTCCTTCGGCAGGCTCGTCCAATGGCCGTAGACGGCACGGAAGAGCGCCCGCGCAGCCTCCGCGCCATAATCCGGCTCGGCGAGCAGCGAGAGCCAGCTCGCAAGATAGGAATACTGGATGGCGACGCTGGCGATATCGCCATGGTGCAGGTACTCGACCGTGTCGATGCCCTCCGGGTCGATCCAGCCGGTGCCCGTCGGCATCACAATGACCAGCGTCGAGCGTTCGAAGCCGCCGACGCGAACGAGTTCGTCGAGCGCCACCTTCGCGCGCGCCTCCGGCGTCTCGGCGGCGTTGAGGCCGGCATAGACGCGCAGCGGCTCAAGCGCCGGCTTACCGGTGAAGGCGGCGATATCCTCCCCCGTCGGCCCGCTCGCCACGAAGGATCGGCCCATGCGGCCAAGCTCGTCCCAGCGCACCAGCGAGGCGGCGCTGCCGGATTTCCGGGGATCGGAAGGCTCGGCCGTGTCGGGCTCGATCACCTGATCGAGCCGGCGGAAGGAAGAATCGGCCGTGTGCAGCACAAAGCGGATCAAGAGGCCGTCGGCCAGCGTCCAGAACAGCGTGGCGGCAAGCGCCGTGCCGATAACATAGGAAAGCCTGCGCGGCGCCGCCCGCCGCGAGGTCCTGGCAAACAGCCGGGCGAGAAAGGCGAACAGCCGCCCGAGGCCGAAGAGCACGAGGAAGACGGCGAGCGCGATGAGCCCGACATAGAACGGATGCGCCGTCTCGATCGGCGGCAGGTGCATCAGCGTGCGAATGGAATTCTGCCATTCGGCCGTCCGCCAGAGGAAGGTGAGCACCACGACGCCGCAGAGGCTACCGGCACCGGCCGAAAGCCAGAGGCGGACACGATCCTTCGGCTCCGGCAGTTCCAGCCAGAGCCACAACGCCGCGAAGGCGACGCCGAGCCCATAGCCGCACGCCATGGCGACCCCCGAGAGAACACCCTGCGTGACATAGGTGCGCGGCAGGAGGCTGGGCGTCAGCGAGGCGGCGAAAAGCAGCGTGCCGAGGACGAGGCCGGTCGCGGAGAAGGAGAGGAGCAGACGCCAGAACCATTCCCGCACGATCGACCGTTCCTCCGCTTGCACCGGCGCGAGCCTCGCATGCCGGCGGCGATGGCGCAACCGCGTGGCGGCGGCATGAAGGCCCCTCTTCTCCAAACCGTCCTATAGCCCCCTCGCCTCTCCTCCGTCATCCTCGAGCTTGACCCGAGGATGACGGAGGAGAGGTAGTCGCCTACCCACGACCGCAAACAAAAAGCCCCGCGACCATTCGGATCGCGGGGCTCTGCATTCGTCGCACTGCCTCAGCTATCGAGGAACGTGCCTGTTCTCAGCTGTCGAGGAACGAGCGCAGCTTCCTGGAGCGGCTCGGATGCTTGAGCTTGCGCAGCGCCTTCGCCTCGATCTGGCGGATGCGTTCGCGCGTCACCGAGAACTGCTGGCCGACTTCTTCCAGCGTGTGGTCGGTGTTCATGCCGATGCCGAAGCGCATGCGCAGGACGCGTTCCTCGCGCGGCGTCAGCGAGGCGAGAACGCGGGTCGTCGTCTCGCGCAGGTTCGCCTGGATGGCGGCGTCGATCGGCAGCAGCGCGTTCTTGTCCTCGATGAAATCGCCGAGGTGGCTGTCTTCCTCGTCGCCGACCGGCGTTTCGAGCGAAATCGGCTCCTTGGCGATCTTCAGGACCTTGCGGACCTTTTCGAGCGGCATGGCGAGCTTCTCGGCCAGTTCTTCCGGCGTCGGCTCGCGGCCGATCTCGTGCAGCATCTGGCGCGAGGTACGCACGATCTTGTTGATCGTCTCGATCATGTGCACCGGAATGCGGATGGTGCGGGCCTGGTCGGCGATCGAGCGGGTGATCGCCTGCCGGATCCACCACGTCGCGTAGGTGGAGAACTTGTAGCCGCGGCGATACTCGAACTTGTCGACCGCCTTCATCAGGCCGATATTGCCTTCCTGAATGAGATCGAGGAACTGCAGGCCGCGGTTCGTGTACTTCTTGGCGATCGAGATCACGAGGCGGAGGTTGGCTTCCACCATCTCCTTCTTGGCGATGCGCGCCTCGCGCTCGCCCTTCTGCACCATGTGCACGATGCGACGGAATTCCGAGATGGAAATGCCGGTCTCGGTAGCGAGATTCTGGATCTCCTGGCGGATGTCGCGGATCGTCGTGTTTTCGCTTTTGGCGAATTCCTTCCAGCCGCGGGCGGCCAGATTGGCGATCGACTTCATCCAGTTCGGATCGAGTTCCGCACCGGAATACTGCTCGAGGAACGAATCGCGCTTGACGCCGTAGCTTTCAGCCAGACGCAGCAGGCGGCCCTCGTTCTGCACGAGGCGCTTGTTGATGTCGTAGAGCTGCTCGACGAGGCTATCGACGCGGTTCTGGTTGAGCGACAGCGACTTGACGGCCGTGATCAGTTCGTCCTTGAGCTCCTTGTAGCGGCGCTCCTGGGCGGGCGAGAGCGTGCCGGTCGCCTGCAGGCGGGCTTCCACCTGCTGGTCCTGCAGCTTGCGCAGCTTCTTGTAGGTCTCGGCGATCGTGTCGAGCGTTTCCATGACCTGCGGTCGCAGTTCCGCTTCCATGGCGGCGAGCGAGAGGTTCGACTCGTCGTCGTCCTCTTCCTCCTCCTCCGGCGGCATGCTGTCGCCGCCGACATTGGTGATGTCGTCGTCGTTGGCGGCGCGCGGCTTGCGGGTCTTTTCCTTCTCCTCGGCCGCCTTGCGGTCGGCCTCGATCTTTTCCGGCGACTGGAACTGCGGGGCCGCCTTCGCCTCGGGACCGGAATAGGTGGTCTCGAGGTCGATGATCTCGCGCAGCAGCGTCTGGCCTTCGTTGAGTTCATCCCGCCAGATGATGATGGCCTGGAACGTCAGCGGGCTCTCACAGAGGCCGGCGATCATCGTCTCGCGGCCGGCTTCGATGCGCTTGGCGATGGCGATCTCGCCCTCGCGCGACAGAAGCTCGACGGAGCCCATCTCGCGCAGATACATGCGCACCGGGTCGTCCGTGCGGTCGGTCGGCTCCTTCTTCTTGGCGGTGGCGAGCGCAGTGCCGCTGGAGGTAGCGAGTTCGCCGCCCTCGCTCTCGTTGTCGTCGTCGCCGCCGTCTTCCTCGCCGCCCTGGGCCGCCTCTTCGGCGTCCTCGTCCTCGATGACGTTGATGCCCATGTCGGAGAGCATGGCCATCGTGTCCTCGATCTGCTCCGAGGTGACTTCCTCGGAGGGCAGGACCGAATTCAGCTCGTCCATGGTGACATAGCCGCGCTTCTTGGCGGCCTTGATCATCTTCTTGACGGCATCATCGGAAAGATCGAGAAGTGGGCCGTCGGATGCGCCTTCGCGTTCGTTTTCGACTTCCTCGTTCTCTTTGACCTTTGTCGCCATTTATTTCGTCGCTTTCCTGAGCATCAGTTTCCAAGCGGTTAGGGGCTCGCAGTCGATCGCCTTCCGGCGTGCGTTGCCGCGATTCAGCGTCCCTGACCTAACGGATTGACAATTAAATCCCGATTAACCACCGCCCGGCCCTCGGGCAGGTGGCGATGTTGCCGAAGCAACACAATTGACATGACTTCCCGATCCGCCGTACCCATTCCTTCTCAGCCAACAATGGTGATTCCCAGAATTTTCGGTTACGTCAAGCTTTTCCGGCAAAAAAGCCGGAAAAGGTTCCGATTCGGGTTCGCGGACAGGAAAGTCGACGGATCCGGGTGATAGAGCCCACATGTAGGAGCCTTTCCTTAAAAGACAAGCCCCCCGATCTCTCGGGAACGAGCGCCTCGTCCCGACCGATTCGCCGCCGATACGATCAGAACGAACGGCCGTCGACCTTGGTGATGGCGAGCGCGTCCAGATCGACGGCCGGGATGCAGCGCAGATTGACCGCCGCCATCCTGTTTCCTTTCGGATCGGTTCCCTCGCCATAGGGCGCTATGCCGCACCTGGCGCAGAAATGATGCTCGATGACATGGCGGTTGAACGTATAGGTCGACACGTTCTCCTCCGGCGTCGTCAGCACGAACTTCTCGCGCGGCACAAAGGCGAGCAGCGCGCCGCGCCGGCGGCACAGGGAACAGTTGCAGTCGAGCCCCGTATCGAAATCGCCTTCCACTTTGAAGGCGATCGCGCCGCAATGGCAGCTTCCCTCGTAGTTCATCGGTCGTTCTCCTCTTCCTGTTTTCTGGTCGTCCTTGCGCGCTCGCATCAATGCCAGTCCATGACGACCTTGCCGGAATTGCCCGAGCGCATCGCCTCGAACCCGTCGCGGAAATCGTCGATGCCGATGCGGTGGGTGATGATCGGCGAAAGGTCGAGCCCGCCCTGCACGAAGGCGATCATCTTGTACCAGGTCTCGAACATCTCCCGGCCGTAGATGCCTTTCAGCGTCAGCATCTTGAAGATCACCTTGTTCCAGTCGATGCCGAACCCGTCCGGTGCGATGCCGAGAATGGCGATCTTGCCGCCATTGTTCATCGTGTCGATCATCGAGCGGAAGGCCGGCGGCGCGCCGGACATTTCAAGGCCCACGTCGAAACCTTCCGTCATGCCGATCGCGGTCATGACCTCGGAAAGGTCCTCCTTCGAGGCGTCGACGACATGGTCGATGCCGACCTTGCGGGCAAGGTCGAGGCGGACGGGGTTGATGTCGGTGATCACGACTTTTCGCGCGCCCGAGCGTTTGGCGACCATCGCGCCCATGATGCCGATCGGCCCGGCGCCGGTAACCAGCACGTCCTCGCCGACGAGGTCGAAGGACAGCGCCGTGTGGACCGCATTGCCGAACGGGTCGAAGATCGCCGCCACTTCGTCCGGCACGTCGTCGGGGATCGGCACGACATTGTATTCGGGAATGCACACGAACTCGCCGAAGGAGCCCGGCCGGTTGACGCCGACGCCCTTGGTATAGTGGCACAGATGCCCGCGGCCGGCGCGGCAGTTGCGGCACTTGCCGCAGACGATGTGCCCTTCGCCCGAGACCCGCTCGCCGACATGGTACTTGGTGACGGCCGAACCGACCTCGGCGATCTCGCCGACGAATTCGTGGCCGACGACCATGGGCACGGGAATGGTCTTCTGCGCCCAGTGGTCCCAGTTCCAGATATGCACGTCCGTGCCACAGATCGCCGATTTCCTCACGCGGATCAGAACGTCGTTCGGCCCCACCTCCGGCACCGGCACGCTCTCCATCCAGAGGCCGACTTCAGGTTTTGCTTTAACCAGCGCACGCATCATGTTCGACATGACGAAATCTCCGCAAGGGATTCAGACGATTCTCTAAATGACGCTGAGCTCGCGCCCGACTTCGGCAAAGACCGCGATCGCCTTGCGCACATCCGCCTCGCTGTGTGCCGCCGACATCTGGGTGCGGATACGGGCCTGGCCCTTCGGCACGACGGGGAAGGAGAAGCCGATGACGTAGACGCCCTTCGCCAGCATGCGGGCGGCCATCTCCTGCGCCAGCGCCGCGTCGCCCAGCATGACCGGGATGATCGGATGCCCCTCGCCCGCAAGCGTGAAGCCGAGCTTCGTCATTTCGGCGCGGAAGAGATCGGCATTGGCATAGAGGCGCTTGCGCAGGCCATCGCCGTTGTCGATGAGATCGAACACCTTGAGCGAGGCGGCGGCGATGACCGGCGCCAGCGTGTTGGAGAAGAGATAGGGCCGCGAGCGCTGGCGCAACCACTCCACCACTTCCTTCCTGCCCGACGTATAGCCGCCGGACGCCCCGCCCAGCGCCTTGCCGAGCGTGCCGGTGATGATGTCCACCCGCCCCTCGACGCCGCAATGTTCGGCCGAGCCGCGGCCGTGCTGTCCCACGAAGCCGACGGCATGGCTGTCGTCGACCATGACCATCGCACCGTATTTTTCCGCAAGGTCGCAGACGCCCTGAAGGTTGGCGATGATGCCGTCCATCGAGAAGACGCCGTCCGTGGCGATCATCTTGAAGCGCGCGCCCTCCGCCTTCTTCAATTCCTCCTCCAATGCAGCCATGTCGTTGTTGGCATAGCGGAATCGCCTGGCCTTGGAGAGCCGCACGCCGTCGATGATCGAGGCGTGGTTCAGCGCGTCGGAGATGATGGCGTCCTCTTCGGAGAGCAGCGTCTCGAAGAGGCCGCCATTCGCATCGAAGCAGGAGGAATAGAGGATCGTGTCCTCAAGCCCGAGGAAGGAGGAGATGCGCGCCTCGAGCTCCTTGTGCTCCTCCTGCGTGCCGCAGATGAAGCGCACCGAGGCCATGCCGTAGCCGTAGCGGTCGAGCGCCCTCTTGCCGGCCTCGGCCAGCTCCGCATTGTCGGCGAGGCCGAGGTAGTTGTTGGCGCAGAAGTTCAGCACGCGCTCGCCCGAGGCGACAGCGATCTCGCCGGCCTGCTTGGAGGTGATCACGCGCTCCGACTTGTAGAGGCCCGCGGATTTGAGGCCGTCGATTTCGGACTGGAGATGGGCGATGAAGGCGGAGGTCATGGGCACGCACTCACGGGAACGGGGTTCTTGGCAAATTCAGGCCGCGCTTGCGGCATAGGCGCCGATCAGCCTCTCGTAGTCCTCCATCGGCGGGAACTTCTCGTAGCTGTGCACGGCAGGCGTTTGCACCCAGGCGAGCTTCTCGCTCGTATAGGTCTCGATGAACGGACTGTACCAGCCGGTCTCCTCCAGCATGGTCGGCCGTACATTGACGAAGAAATCGAAGCCGGCCGGCCGAGTAAACATCCAGGTCATGCAATCCGGGCAGAAGTGATGGCCGGCCTCGGCGCTCGCCCCGGCAACGACGGGCTCGCCCTCGGTGACGGCAAAGCCCTCCGCCGGGATCGCCGCGCTCAGCGAATAGGCGCTGCCCGACATGCGCTGGCAACCGGTGCAATGGCAGGCCATGGTGAGCATCGGCGGCGCGCTGATGCGGATTTTCACGCGCCCGCAACGGCAGGCGCCGTCGAGCGGCAGATTCAGTCGACCCATGGGCACGGCTCCCCTTCCGTTAAACGCCGGCTTGTCGTTCTGATCATGGTGCCGGCGAACTGCTCCACTGCGATAGTTCTAGCGCAGGGGCAGGCGACGTAAAGGGTTGCCGCCGTTCTTTTCGCCGTTTCAGGGACACTCGCAGGGTTGACAGCGGCGCCCTGCCCCTGTCCGGTGGCGGCACGAAAGGATGGGCCATGACGATACTGGACAGGTTTTCCCAGAAGGGCCGCGTGGCGCTCGTCACCGGCGGCGGCCGGGGGCTCGGCTTCGAGATCGCAAAAGCGCTGGCCGAAGCCGGCGCCCATGTGGTGGTGACGGGCCGCACCCTGGCAACCCTCAATGAGGCCGTTGCGAAAATAGCCGCCAGCAGCGGAAGCGCCTCCGCCGCCGCCTTCGACATTGCCGACCGGGCGGCCCAGCGCGCCGTGCTCGCCGGGATCGAGGAGACCCATGGCCGGCTCGACGTGCTCGTCAACAATGTCGGCGCCCGCGATCGCCGGCCACTCGCCGAGATGGACGACGAGGCCATCGATGAGTTGATCCGCACCGACCTTTCCGCCGCCGCCAGCCTTTCGCGCGACGCCGCCGCGCTGATGAGGCGCAACGGCCACGGGCGGCTGATCGCCGTCACCTCGATCGGCGGCCATGTGGCCATGCCGAACGACGGCGTCTACCCCGCCGCCAAGCACGGCCTCACCGGCCTCATGCGCAGCATGGCCGTCGAATACGCCCCGCACGGCATCACCAGCAACGCCATCGCCCCCGGCTGGTTCGCGACGGAGACCAACGCGGCGCTCGCCGCCGACGAGGGCCTGATGCCCTTCGTGCGCCAGCGCATCCCCGTCCAGCGCTGGGCCCGCGCCGACGAGATCGCCGGCGCCGCCCTGTTCCTTGCCAGCGACGCGGCGTCCTTCGTCAACGGCCATGTGCTGGTGGTCGACGGCGGGATGACCGTGCGGATGTAGCGATACGGCCTATCCCGCCGCGGCCGCCTCCAGCGGCGCGATATCGAGCTTGACCAGCTTGAGCATCGCCTCGGTGACGCGCTTGACCTTGGCCTGGTCCGGGTCGCTCATCAGTTCGCCGAGCCGCGTCGGCGCGATCTGCCAGGAGAGGCCCCAGCGATCCTTCAGCCAGCCGCACTGCTCCACCGAGCCGCCCTCGCGCAGCGCGTCCCACAGCCGGTCGAGATCGCCCTGCGTCTCGCATTCGACCATGATGGAGAAGCTGTGGTTGAACGGATCGAGCGGCCCGGCCTCGATCGCCATGTAACGCTGGTCGCCGAGGGTGAAGCTAGCGATCTTCACGCTGCCCGGCGGTCCGCTCGGGCTTTCGGCCGGCAGTGACGAGACCCAGTGGACCGAGGAGCCGGGAACGAGCGACGTGTAGAAGCCGATGGCGGCCTCCATGTCCTTTTCGAACCAGAGATGCTGCGTAACCTTCATCGAAGCGTCCTCCTTGCCTGAATGCACACAAGGACGAACGGGAACGAAACGTTCCGACGTCGGCGACAAAAAATCAGCCGCTGAACTCGTCGATGACGGCAAGGAAGGCATCGCCGAACCGGTCGCGCTTGGAAACGCCGATGCCGGGGATATCCAGCAGTTCCTCCCGATCGCGCGGGCGCTCCTTGGCGAGCGCGATCAGCGTCGTGTCCGGAAAGACGACATAGGGCGGCACGTCGAGGTCCTTGGCGATGGACAGCCGCTCGGCGCGCAGCAATTCGAAAAGCTCGCGGTCGGAACCGGCAAGGTTGGAGCGCTCGCGCGCGGCGGGCGAGCCGCCGGCCTTGCCCTTGCGCCCAGCCTGCGGCCGGTCCTTGCGGAGCAGCACCTGCCGCTCGTGGCGGAAGACGGCGCGCGCCTCCGGCTCCAGCTTCAGCGCGCCGTAGGCGGCATGGTCGACGCTGATGAGCCCCATCGCCAGAAGCTGCCGGAAGATCGATTGCCAGACACGGCCGGCAATGTCCTTGCCCGCCCCGAAGACCGGCATCTCCGTATGGCCGAAGCGCTCCGTCTTCTCGTTGACCGCCCCCACCAGCACGTCGATGAGATGGGCGGCACCGAAGCGCTCGCCGGTGCGGTAGACGGCGGCGAGCGCCTTGATCGCCGCCTCCGTGCCGTCCCAGGTCTCGACCGGGTTGCGGCAGGTGTCGCAATTGCCGCAATGGCCGGAATGGCCTTCGCCGAAATGCGCCAGGATCGCCTTGCGCCGGCAGCCGGCCGTCTCGCAGATGGCAAGCAGCGCCGTCAGCTTGGCGCGCTCGATGCGCTTGATCTCCTCGGCCGCCCCGCCCTCGTCGATCATCTTGCGGCGCTGCACCACGTCGGCCATGCCATAGGCCATCCACGCCTCGGAGGGCAGGCCGTCGCGGCCCGCGCGCCCCGTCTCCTGGTAATAGGCCTCCACGGAGCCCGGCAGGTCGAGATGGGCGACGTAGCGCACGTCCGGCTTGTCGATGCCCATGCCGAAGGCGACCGTCGCGACGAGGCAGAGGTTTTCCTCCTTCAGGAAGGCATCCTGGTTGGCGTCGCGCACCGCGCGGTCGAAGCCGGCATGGTAGGGCAGCGCGCGAACCCCTTGCGCGTTCAGCCAGTCGGCCGTGTCCTCCACTTTGGCGCGCGACAGGCAGTAGACGATGCCGCTTCCACCCTGGTGGCGCGAGAGGAAGCGCAGCAATTGCTGGCGCGCCTGGTCGCGCTCGGCGATCTCGTAGGAAATGTTCGGCCGGTCGAAGCTGGTGGTGAAGACCGCGGCATCTTGGAGGCCGAGGCGCTCGATGATGTCGCCGCGGGTGTGCGGATCGGCCGTCGCCGTCAGCGCGACGCGCGGCACGCCGGGATAGCGCTCGCCGAGGACGCCGAGCGCCCGGTATTCCGGCCGGAAATCATGGCCCCATTGCGAGACGCAATGCGCCTCGTCGATGGCGAAGAGCGCGATGCGGGCGTCGGCGACGAGTTCGGCGAAACCCTCCGTGACGATACGCTCGGGCGTCACGTAGAGGAGATCGAGCGCACCGGCGCGCATGGCATCGCGCACGGCGAAGAACTCCTCGCGCGTCAGCGAGGAATTGAGCGCGGCGGCCCTGACGCCGAGTTGCTTCAGCGCCTCCACCTGGTCGCGCATCAGCGCGATCAGCGGCGAAATGACGATGCCGACGCCGTCGCGGCAGAGCGCCGGGATCTGGAAGCAGAGCGACTTGCCGGCGCCGGTGGGGAACAGCACCACGGCATCGCCGCCGCCCACCACATGCTCGACCACCGCCTGCTGCTTGCCGCGGAAGGCGTCATAGCCGTAGACGCGCTTGAGCACGTCGAGCGGCAATGGGCGGGTTTTCGTGGCAGGCGTATCGAACATGCGAATCCGTTTTCGTTTGCCGCGACTATGGCGTCGGGGCCGGAGAGAGGCAACCCGCAAGCCCTACGCCGTGCGGCAGGCCTCTACTTCCCCGCCGGCCCCTTCACGCGGCCGGAGAGCACGCCGAACCCCTCGATGATGGCCTCCTGGTTCTCCAGGCGCACGGTCTCCATCTGCACCTCCTGCAGCGCGCGCAGGATCTGGGGAACGCGCTCGCCGTCGCCCTCCTCGGTGGCCACGGCAAGTTCGCGCTCCAGCTCGCGGCGCTGCCAGAGCAGGGCGCGGGTGCGCTTGTGCAGGGCGAGCGCCTGGAGGTAGCCCTCGCGGGCATCCTCGGGCGCGGCCTCCGCCGTCGCGGTCCACAGGCGGGAATTGCGGATCTGCTGGTCGAGCCCGCGCAGCAGCGTGTCGAAGCCGGCCGCCTCCAGTTCCTCGACCAGCCGGTCGCGCTCCAGCTTCGCGCCGACGGAGCCGGCAATGCCGAGCAGCGCCGACCACAGCCGCTGGAGATCGCGGTTCTCGTATTCGATGATGGCGATCTCGTCGTAATCGCTGAAAAGCAGGCCCGGATGGTTGACGACGGTGAGCGCCAGCACGCTTTCGCGCAGCGCCGGCAGGTCCTGCGCGCCGCGCACCAGCGCCGAACGCGCCAGCCGGTCGGAAATGCCGGTGGAGACGGTGATGCCCTGCGGCGCGCCACGCCCCCCGCCCCGTGCCTGCCGGTTGCCGGAAAAGCCGCCGCCGCCCTGTCTTTGCGGCGGACGGAAGAAGGCGTTCAGCCGCTCGCGCATGGCCTGCTGGTAATGGCGGCGCACGTCCTCGTCGGCGATCACGCCGGTGACCTGGCGCAGGCGCGCCTCCAGCGCCGCCCGGCTTTCCGGCGTCTCGAACGTCGCGCCCTGCACCTCGCGGCTCCAGATCATCTCGGCGAGCGGCCGGGCGCCTGCCATCACCTTGTCGAAGGGCGCACGGCCCTCGTGGCGCACGAGGTCGTCGGGATCCTTGCCGTCCGGCAAGAGGGCGAAGCGCACGGTGCGCTCCGGCCGGATGAAGGGCAGCGCGAGGTCGGCCGCGCGGTTGGCCGCGCGAATGCCCGCCCCGTCGCCGTCGAAGCAGAGCACCGGCTCCGGCGTCATCTTCCACAGGAGTTCGAGCTGGTTCTCGGTGAGCGCCGTGCCGAGCGGCGCGACGGCGTTCTCGATGCCGGCCTGGTGGAGCGCGATCACGTCCATGTAGCCTTCGACGGCAATCACCGTGCCGGCGGTCCTCTCGTCCTGCCCCGCGCGGCCCGCCCCCTGCGCGGCCTTGCGGGCGCGGGCGTGGTTGTAGAGAACGTTGCCCTTGTGGAAGAGCTCGGTCTCGTTGGAATTGAGGTATTTCGCCGGCGCGTCGGGCGACATGGCGCGCCCGCCGAAGGCGATGACCTTCTCGCGCACCGAGAGGATCGGGAACATGATGCGGTCGCGGAACCGGTCATAGGAAACGGGGATGTCCGGCCCGTGCACGACGAGGCCGCAGGCCTCGATCGCCTCCTTCGGCACGCCCTTGCCGGCAAGGAACTCCTTCAGCGCATTGCGGCTTTCCGGCGCATAGCCGAGGCGGAAGGTCTCGATGGTGCGGCCTGTCAGCCCGCGGTCGCGCAGATAGGCGCGCGCCTTGGCGCCGGCCGGCGTCTGGAGCTGATCCTCGAAGAAGCGGGCCGCCATGTCCATGATCTCGACGAGACCGGTGCGCTCCTTCTCGCGCTGCTCGGCCTCACGGTCCGGCTGCGGCATGGCGACGCCCGCCATGTCGGCGATCTGCTGCACGGCTTCCGGGAAGGACAGGCCGTCGAGATCGGTGAGGAAGCGGAAATGATCGCCGGAAACACCGCAGCCGAAGCAATGGTAGCGGCCCTTGCGGTCCTCGCAGTGGAAGCTCGGCGATTTCTCGCCGTGGAACGGGCAGCAGGCCCAATAGTCGCCGCGCGACACATTGGTCTTGCGGCGGTCCCAGGTCACGCGTTTGCCGATCACCTCCGAAATGGAGACGCGGTCGCGGATCTCGTCTAGGAAGGCATTGGAAAAGCGCATGGGTCCCTCGGTCGGGGTCCATATAACCATGCGCGCCGCCCACCGCCAGCGATAGTCGTCCGCCCACAGCAATTCACAGGGCGCGTCAGAACCCCATGTCCGGCGCGTAGAAGCAGCGCGGCGTGTCCTCGGTCGGGTAGAGGCAGAGATGGTATTCGCCGTCCTGCGAGCGGCGCGTCATATCCTGCGGCATGAGGAAGATGTGGCTGCGGGTGGCAAGACGGTGATCGCCAGGCGCCAGCGTCACCCGGTAGCCGCCCGTGACGATGCGCACCGACGTCGCCGGGATCATCTGGCAATCGCCGTTGTGGCTGTTGCCGTTGCAACAGAAGGCCTCGTATTGCCAGCCGCTCGCCGCGTCATGCGCAAGCGCCGGCCCCGCGGGAAGGAGCGGCAGGAAGGGAAGAAGGAACGTAAGGCGCATCGGCTCGGCCTCCCTTGGGCGGCCGCCGGGCATCAACACAACACATATCCGGCGGCATCGCATGCACTTCGCCGGGGCGAGCCGATGGGCGGTCTCGCCGCATCGTCGGGCTCCTGTCGGTCGGTACAACGCCATTCGGCGCATTTGGTTCCGAAGGCTGCACGGAATACGTGCGACAGGGACAGGCGCGCCAAACGAAAAGGGGCGGCCGAAGCCGCCCCTGTCCGGTTACCGCCGTTGCGGCCTATTTCAGAAGGTCCTTCACCACGCCGGAGGCCTTGGCGAAATCCATCTGGCCGGGATAGCGCTCCTTGAGCACGGCCATGACCTTGCCCATGTCGCGCAGGCCCTGCGCGCCGATCTCGGTAATGGCGCCGGCAATGAGGGTCTTCATCTCGTCCTCGGAGATCTGTTCCGGCAGGAAGCCCTCGATGACCTTGATTTCCTCGCGCTCCTGCGCGGCAAGTTCCGGCCGGCCGTTCTCCGAGAAGATCTTGGCCGATTCCTCGCGCTGCTTGATCATCTTGGCGAGGATCTGCAGCAGTTCGTCGTTCTCGACCGGCCCCTTGCCGACACCGCGGTTGGCGATGTCGCAGTCCTTCAGCTTGGCCTGGATCAGGCGCAGCGTGGAGACACGGCAGGCATCCTTGGCCTTGAGTGCATCCTTGAGGGCATTTGCGATCGTATCGCGCATCATTTTCTCCATTGGAAGCCGCCGGCGCCGGATGCGCGGCTTGGGCTTCGATTGTCGTTCGATTGTGCATGCTCATAGACCGGCAGAGGGCCTGCCGGCAAACGGATTGCGCAAGCAATTGAATCTCAACGCTTTATAATTCAACGCAATCCACAGGCAACGGTTGACCCCGCCATCCGCTTTGTCTATTTTCCGGCACCTGCACGAAAATCGGCAATCAGGGCGAACCAACGCGGGTTTTTCGCGCGCCTTTGCCTGCGCTCTTAAATGGTGTTCGGCGCCCTGGCTTTCAAGCCGGCGCCCGGCGCCGGAAACGGGATACTCATGACCTCCACCCCCGCATGGACCACCGAAAAGCCGACCGCCCTCATCGTTCTTGCCGACGGCACGGTCATCGAAGGCAAGGGCATCGGCGCCACCGGCAAGGTGACCGCCGAAGTCTGCTTCAACACGGCGCTGACGGGCTACCAGGAAATCCTCACCGACCCGTCCTATCTCGGCCAGATCGTCACCTTCACCTTCCCGCATATCGGCAATATCGGCGCCAATGACGAGGACATCGAGGACCTGACGCCGGCCGCCCGCCACGGCGCCGTCGGCACGATCTTCAAGGCCGACATCACCGAGCCGTCCAACTACCGCGCAGCACAGCACCTCGACGGCTGGCTGAAGGCCCGCGGCATCATCGGCCTTTCGGGCATCGACACGCGCGCGCTGACCGCCTGGATCCGCGAGAACGGCGCGCCGAACGCCGTCATCGCCCACGACCCCAACGGCGTCTTCGACATCGAGGCGCTGAAGGCGGAAGCGAAGGCCTGGACCGGCCTCGTCGGCCTCGACCTTGCAAAGGTCGCCTCCTCCGGCCAGTCCTCGCGCTGGAGCGAGAAGCCCTGGGTCTGGAACGAAGGCCACGGGACCCTCGCCGAGAGCGACGCGAAATACCACATCGTCGCGCTCGACTATGGCGTCAAGCGCAACATCCTGCGCCTCTTCACCGGCCTCGGCTGCAAGGTCACCGTCATGCCGGCGACATCGAGCGCCGACGACGTGCTGGCGCTAAAGCCGGACGGCATATTCCTCTCCAACGGCCCGGGCGACCCGGCGGCAACCGGCGAATACGCCGTGCCGGTCATCAGGACGCTGATCGACAGCCGCATCCCGATCTTCGGCATCTGCCTCGGCCACCAGATGCTCGGCCTTGCCGTCGGCGCCACGACCGAGAAGATGCACCAGGGCCACCACGGCGCGAACCACCCGGTCAAGGACCACACGACCGGCAAGGTGGAGATCGTCTCGATGAACCACGGCTTTGCCGTCGCCTCCGCCTCCCTGCCCGACGGCGTGGAGGAAACCCATGTCTCGCTGTTCGACGGCACGAATTGCGGCCTGCGCCTTGCCGGCAAGCCGGTCTTCTCCGTGCAGCACCATCCGGAGGCCTCCCCAGGCCCGCAGGACAGCCACTACCTCTTCCGCCGCTTCATCAACCTCGTTCGCGAGAAGAAGGGCGAAGCGGCCATCCCCGAACGGGCCTGAGCCGCCCCGACAGACAAAAGCCCCGGACGGTGTCCGGGGCTTTTTTCGTTTCACATCGGTCGTGCGGCGGGCATGCCCCGTGTCACCAGCCGGTAGAAGCGCCAGTTGAGCAGGACGGAGGCGGCCGACAGGCCGCAGAGGAAGCCGAACCAGACGCCGATGCCGCCGAAGCCGGCCGGGAAGGCGAGAAACCAGGCGGCCAGGAAGCCGATCGGCCAGTAGGAGATCAGCGCGAGGACCATCGGGATGCGCGTGTCCTTCAGCCCGCGCAACAGGCCGGCGGCGATCGCCTGCAGGCCGTCGACGAGCTGGAAGATGCCGGCGATCACCACGAAGGGGCCGGCAATCGCCAGCACCGCGGCCGAATCCTTGCCCGCCTCGTCGAGGAAGATCGAGGCGAGCGTGGTCGGAATGGCGGCGAAGAGCACGCCGCCGCCGACGGCGATGACCGCCGCGACGGCCAGCACCGCGAGTGACGCCCGCACGACGGCGGTATGATCGCTGCGGCCGTGGGCGACGCCGACGCGCACCGTGCCGGCCTGCGCCAGGCCGAGCGGGATCATGAAGGCGATGGAGGCGAGTTGCAGGGCAATGCCGTGAGCGGCCAGTTCCAGCGTGCCGATGCTGCCCATGAGAAGCGAGGCGCCAGTGAACAGGCTGACTTCAGCGAGCATGGTAAAGCCGATCGGCAGGCCGAGATGGACCACCTCGCGGAAGGCCGGCCAGTCCGGCCGCCAGAAGCGCACGAAGAGCTCGTGGCTGCGCATTTCCGGCCGCGACTGGATATAGGCCGTGATGAGCAGGAAGCTCAGGACATTGACGCCGAACGAGACATAGGCCGCCCCCTCGATGCCCATGGCGGGGAAGCCGAAGCGGCCGAGCACCAGCGCATAGGCGAAGAAAGCGTTGATCGAGAGGATGGCGATGGTGACGTAAAGCACGATGCCGGCGCGGCCATGCGCGCTGACGAGGCCGCGCAGCGTCATGAAGAGCAACGCCGGGCCGATGCCCCATTGCGCGATCTTCAGGTAGCTGCCGGCAAGGGCGGCCACGTCGGGCTTCTGGCCGGCAAAGAGCAGGATGTTCTCCGCATTGTAGAAGATCGGGATCATCAGCGCGGAATAGATCAGCACCACCCACATGCCCATGCGCACGGAGCGGCGCACCGAGACCGTATCGCCGCGGCCATAGGCCTGCGCGACCATGGGCATGACGGCATTGGCAAAGCCGGAGCCCAGGATGAACAGCGTGAAGAAGAACTGGCTCGACAGGACGAGCGCCGCCAGATGCGCCGCCCCCAGGCGGCCGACGATGACGACATCCGTCGTGTGAATGCCGAGCTGGGCGAGCTGCGCGCCGATCAGGGGTATGCCGAGGGTGAAGGTCGCGCGGAAATGCGCGCCCCAGCCATTGTTCTCGCGGTGCGGGGCCATGTGCATGATAGTTCTCACTTTCGCATCGCTTCGGATCACAAGTTCCAGCCGCGATCAATCGAATTGATGTGATGCTTTCATCAAAAATGCCGGAATGGCGCTCCGCGCGACGGTTTCGCGCGGAAATTTCGTCGAAATGTCACGTTTGAAAGCGCTTCAGGCGCTTTCCGGCGCAAGATTCCCGCTCGGCCCCGTTCCCGCGCCGCGCAACTTCACGACGAAGATGACGAGGCCGGCCAGAAGCATCAGGGCCGCAAGCGCAAACGGCGCCCCGGCGAAGACGACCGGCGCCGACGGCCCCGTGAAATGGCTGAACACCTGGGTGAAGATCAACGGCCCGATGATCGTCGTGATGCTGGAGACGCTGGTCAGCGCACCCTGCAATTCGCCCTGCGCGGAGGGCGGTACGCGGGCGGAGGCGATCGAGCGCAGCGGCGGATCGGCAAGGCTCTCGAGCGCCGTCAGGAGGATGACCGCATAGATCATCCAGCCCTGATAGGACGCGGCATAGCCGGACAGGCCGAGCACGGAGAAGGAAAGCCCGACGACGGCCGTGCGGAACTCGCCGAGCCTCGGCACGACGCGCGGCAGCACAAAGGCCATGACGACGGCCCCGCCGACCCCGAAAACGCCGAGCGACAGGCCGATCTGCCCCTCGCTCCAGCCATAGCGCAGCGCCGAGACGAAGGACCAGACGGAGGGATAGACGGCATGCGCCAGCCAGTAGCAGAAGAAGACGAGGCCAATCCACAGGACGCCGGGATAGTTGCGCATCTGGAGGAGCGCGCCGAGCGGATTGGCGCGGGCAAGCTCGAACCGCCGGCGATGGATCGTCTCCAGGCTTTCCGGCAGGAGGAAACAGGCCGCGACGAAATTGAGGAAGGCCAGCACCGCGGCCCCGTAGAACGGGATGCGCGGGCCGAACTCGCCGAGAAGCCCGCCGATGACCGGGCCGAGCGCGAAACCGGTGCCGAAGGCGATGCCCATCAGCCCGAAATTCTTCGCTCGCGTTTCCTCCGTCGAGACGTCGGCGATATAGGCGGCGGCCGTGCCGAAGCTGGCGCCGCTGATGCCCGCCAGCACCCGGCCGACGAACAGCATCCAGTAGGAGGTCGCCAGCGCACAGATGAGATTGTCGATGGCGAAGGTGAGGATGCAGGCGAGCAGCACCGGCCGCCGGCCGAAGCGGTCGGAGAGATTGCCGATGAAGGGCGCGAAAAGGAATTGCATGCCGGCATAGACGAGCAGCAGCCAGCCGCCGTCGATCGCCGCCTGGCTGATGTCGTCGCCCGTCAGTTCGCGCAGATAGGTCGGCAGCACCGGCATGATGATGGCGATGCCGATCACGTCGAGGAACATGATCATGAAGACGAGAAGGAGCCCGCGCCGGGTGGACCTGGCATCGATCATGGTTTCACCCCTGGTAAGGATAGCGCCCGGCACAGGCGGGCGAAAATGTCAGGCGAGGACTTTTATTTCACTTTTGCCCGTGAAACAATCCGTGAACATCGCAAATTTTTTGATGAATTGGTTGCGATCCGCTGATGAAAGTCCTCATTCCGGCCAGGGATGCGCCTTCACGAAATCGACGAAGGCCCGCAGCGGCGCGGGCATCAGGGTGCGGCTCGGATAGTAGAGGAAAGGGCCGGAAAAGGTCTGGATCCAGTCGGGCATGACGACCTGCAGCGCGCCGGAGGCAAGGGCCGGCGCCAGGAACTCCTCGAAGGTGCAGACCAGGCCGAGGCCGGCCGCGGCGGCGTGCTGCTCCACCTCGTTCGATTCGGAGATGAGGCACGCCGGCGGCATCAGCGAGACCTTCTCCTCGCCGCGCTCGAAGGCCCAGGGCAACACATGGCCGCTGGCGAAACGGTGCAGGATGCAGCGGTGCCGCATGAGGTCGCGCGGATGCTCCGGCGCGCCGTGCGCTTCGATATAGGATGGTGCGGCGGCCACGATGAAACGCTGGCGGCGCGGGCCGATCGGCACGGCGATCATGTCCTGGTGCAGCGCCTCCTCGTAGCGGATACCGGCATCGAAGCCTTCCGCCAGCACATCCACCAGCGCATCGTTGGAGGCGACCTCCAGCGTGATGCCGGGATAGGCCTTGAGGAAGGGCGTGGCGATCGGCGGCAGCACGAAGCGCGCGACGATGCCCGGCACGTTCAGCCGGAGGCGGCCGACCGGCCGATCGCGCAGGCTGTTCACCCCGTCGATCGCCGCCTCCACCTCGGCCAGCGCCGGTGCCAGCCGCTCCAGGAGGCGCGCGCCGGCATCCGTCAGCGTCACGCTGCGGGTCGTGCGGTTGAAGAGGCGGAGATCGAGACGTCCCTCCAGCCGCCGCATCGCCTCCGACAGCGCCGAGGCGGAAACGCCGCGCAGCTTGGCGGCGGCGCGGAAGCTCTTCACCCGGGCAATGGTGACGAAGGCGTCGAGATCGGCAAGGGGGATCTGGCTCATTGTTCGAAAAACCGCACGGCTTGTTCAATATGGATCGGATTATCGCACAAAGCCGATAGCGGTAAAAGAGCATCGACCGAAAGGCAACGCACAGGAGAAACACCATGAAGACCACGCAACTCGGCAAGACCGGCCCCGTCGTTTCCACCATCGGGCTCGGCTGCATGGGCATGTCCGGCATGTACGGCCCGGCCGACCGGGCCGAAAGCATCGCCACCATCCACGCCGCGCTCGACGCCGGCATCACGCTTCTCGACACCGGCGATTTCTACGGCATGGGCCACAACGAGATGCTGATCGCCGAGGCGCTGAAGGACCGCCGCCGCGAGGACGTGGTGCTCAGCGTGAAGTTCGGCGCGCTGCGCGGGCCGGACGGCGCCTGGAGCGGCTACGATTCCCGCCCGGCGGCAATCCGCAACTTCCTCGCCTATTCCCTGCAGAGGCTCGGCACCGACCATATCGACATCTACCGCCCCTCCCGCCTCGATCCGGCGGTGCCGATCGAGGAGACGATGGGCGCGCTCGCCGATCTCGTGAAGGCCGGTTACATCCGCCATGTCGGGCTGTCCGAGGTGGGATCGGAAACCATCCGCCGCGCCGCGGCCGTCCATCCGGTCTGCGACCTGCAGATCGAGTATTCGCTGATCTCGCGCGGCATCGAGGACGACATCCTGCCGACCTGCCGGGCGCTCGGCATTCCCGTCACGGCCTATGGCGTCCTGTCGCGCGGCCTGATCAGCGGGCACTGGCAGAAGGGAGCGACGACGGGCAGCGACTTCCGCTCTTTCAGCCCGCGGTTCCAGGACGGCAATGTCGACACGAACCTGGCGCTCGTCGAGGCGCTGCGCCGCGTCGCGGGCGAAAAGGGCGCGACCGTCGCCCAGCTCGCCATCGCCTGGGTCGCCGCGCAGGGCGCCGATATCGTGCCGCTTGTCGGCGCCCGCCGGCGTGATCGCCTCGCCGAGGCGCTGGGCGCGCAGCAGGTCGCCCTCACCGCGACCGACCTCGCCGCCATCGAATCCGCCCTGCCGAAGGATGCCGCCGCCGGCGATCGCTACCCGGCCGCCCAGCTGGCGCACATGGACAGCGAAAAGCGGGCCTGAGGCCATGGACACGGGCCGCGCCGCGCGCGGCCCGTCAGGGACCTGTCAGCTTCGCCGTGAGAGAAGTGTCCCCAAGGGGCACGATTGTCATTCGCCGGTAACGATGGAAGGCAAGAAGCGTCCTTGCGTATCCGTATCCGAGGACCGGCCATGCCACGTCGCCCAACCGCCCGCCTTCCATCCGCCGGCCCCGCCTTCGGCAGCCTGACGGTCAGCCTTGCGACCGGCCTCTATCTCTTCCTCCTCACCAGCCGCGATTTCTGGATGGAAAGCTGGGTCCTGCTCGGCGCGCGCCCGGGCACGCTCGCGCTGGTGACGGGCGGCCTCTTCTGCCTCTTCATCGCGACCTGCGTCGCCATCTCGTGGAAACGGGTGATGAAGCCGCTCTTCGCAGCGCTTCTTCTTCTCGCGGCCGCCGCCGCCTGGTTCATGGACGAGGACGGCGTCTTCCGCGCCGGATCGCCGTTCCAGCCGCTCGGCCTTGCCCTTCACATGCTGGTCTTCGGCGTGCTTCCCGCCGCCCTTCTCCTGTGGGTGAAGGTGGTGCACCGGCCGTTCTTCTGGCAGCTGCGCGGCAATCTGGCGATCGCCGTGCCGCTGCTTGCGGTCGCGCTCGCCGTCACGCTGACACACGCGACCAAATATGCCTCGATCGTCGAGGAAGACCTCAAGGTCGCCGACAGCGGCCAGGCCGCCGGCGCTTCGATCATACGTCGCCCTTGAACGTGTCGCAGGCGTCGACCCGGCCGGTGTCGAAGCCGCGCTTGAACCAGCGGCGGCGCTGCTCGGACGTGCCGTGGTTGAAGCTTTCCGGCACGACATAGCCCTGCATGCGCTTTTGCAGCGTGTCGTCGCCGATCTGGGTGGCGGCGTTCAGCGCCTCCTCCAGGTCACCGCGCTCCAGAAGGCCCTTCTGCTCTGTGTACTTGCCCCAGATGCCGGCATAGCAGTCGGCCTGAAGCTCGACGCGGATCGACATCTGGTTGGCCTCCACCTCGCTCATGCGCTGGCGCTGCTGGTTGAAGCGCGGCAGCACGCCGGTGAGGTTCTGCACATGGTGGCCGACCTCGTGGGCGACGACATAGGCCTGGGCGAAGTCGCCGGAGGCGTCGAACTTGCCGGCGAGCTCATCGAAGAAGCTCATGTCGAGATAGACCTTGCGGTCACCCGGGCAGTAGAACGGGCCGGAGGCCGCCGAGGCGAAACCGCAGGCCGACTGCACGGAGCCCGAGAAGAGCACCATCTTGGGCTCCTCGTAGCGTTCGCCGGCCGCCTGGAAGATGCCGTTCCAGGTGTCTTCCGTCTCGGCGAGAACGGTCGCCATGAAGGCCTTGGTCTCCTCTTCCTGCGGGGAGGCGCGGCGGCTTGCGCTCTCGGTCTGCTCGAAGCCCGGCATACTGACCTGCCCGCCGCCCTCGCCCATCACCTGCAACAGGTCGATGCCCATCGCCTTGAAGACGAAATAGATGACGACGAGGAAGATGATGGTGCCGATGCTCATGCCGCCGCCGGCGCGGCGTCCGCCGCCCATCGGAATGCGGAAACCGCCATTGCCGCGGCCGAACGGATTACTGCCTCCCGCCGAGCGGCCGGCTCCGCGCTGGTCCTCGATATTGCCCGACTGGCGACGACCTTTCCATTCCATGGCGCATTTCCCCGAATTGATTGCCGACGAACGCTCACCGCATGAATTCGTTCCTCAGCAACGACTTATAGGGCCTGCCGCGCCGGCCCGCAACGACGCCGTCACCGATCTTCCCGGCCCAGCCCTTCCTGCGCCACCGCCTCCGCCAGCCAGGCCGAAAAGGCCGCCATGGCGGGGGTGACGCTACGCGATTGCAGGCGGGTCAGCCAGTAGCTGCCGAGCGCAAGGCTGGTTTCGAACGGCTGGACGACGGCGCCGGCCGCCAGAAGACGCGAGAACATCAGTGGCGGGGCAAGGCCGACGCCGGCGCCCTGCAGCACGGCCTCCATCATGGCAAGCGAGGTATCGAAGACGATGGCGTTCTGCGGCGGCGGCGTGCGCGGCAGGCCGGCCGCCTCGAACCAGCGGGTCCACTCGTCGCGCCGGTACGAGCGCAGCAGCGTCAGGCCGAGCAGGTCGGCGGGCTCGGCAAGGCCGCGCGCGACGGCGGGCGTGGCGAGCACGGAGAGCGGCGCGTCGAAGAGGCGAAGCGCATCCGTGCCGTGCCAGGCGCCGGCGCCGAAGCGGATGGCGAAGTCGAGCCCCTCGGCGGCAAGATCGACGCGGTTGTTGTTGGTCGAAAGCCGCACCTCGACGAAGGGATGGCGCTCGCGGAAGGCGGCAAGGCGCGGCAGGAGCCAGCCCACGGCGAAGGTGCCGACGGCCCCGACCGTCAGGATCTCCCGCACATGGCCGCCGCGAAAGCGCTCCACCGCATCGGCCATGCGGTCGAAACTGTCGCGCAACACCGGCAGCAGGCTCTCCCCCTCCGCCGTGATCATCAGCCCGCGCGGCAGGCGCTTGAAGAGCACGACGTTCAACTGCTCCTCCAGGCTCTTGACCTGGTGGCTGACGGCCGCCTGCGTGACATTGAGCTCGATCGCCGCCCGCGTGAAGCTGAGATGACGGGCGGAAGCCTCGAAGGCGCGGAAGGCGTTCAGCGGCAGATATGGCCGAACCATGGCAAAGACCCAATTTTTCTAATGCCTGAGACCAGTATTGATCTTTTGCCAGCGCATCAAGGCATTGCTATGGATAATGCACAAACCGCTCAAAACCCGAGGAAAACGTGATGGACATACGTCTTTTCGCGGCCGGCGCCCTGCTGGCCGCAGGCTTCGGCATGCCGGCCGACGCCCGCATTATTTGTACGATCGTCGCCGACGCGGCGAGCAATGAGGTCATCCTGGAAAAGGGCGATTGCGAAAGTCGCGTGACGCCGGCCTCCACCTTCAAGGTGCCGCTCGCCGTGATGGGCTACGATTCCGGCTTCCTGGAAGACGCGAAGGAACCGGTCCTGCCCTTCCTGAAAGGCTATCCGGACTGGGGCGGCGAGGCCTGGCGCCAGCCGGCGACGCCGGAGCGCTGGATGGAATTTTCCATCGTCTGGTATTCGCAGCGCATCACCGAATTCCTCGGCTACGAGCAGCTTTTCGACTATGCCGAGGCCTTCGGCTACGGCAATGCCGACATAACGGGCGATCCCGGCAAGGACAACGGGCTGGAGCGCGCCTGGATCGCCTCCTCGCTGAAGATCTCGCCGCGCGAGCAGGTGACGTTCCTGAAGAAGCTGGTGAACCACGACCTGCCGGTCTCCGCCGACGCCATGGACCGGGCGATGGCGATCCTCGAGCGGCACGACATTGCGGACGGCTGGGGCGCGCAGGGCAAGACGGGCATGGCCTATCCCCGCAAGGCCGACGGCAATTTCGACTATGCCCGGCCATGGGGCTGGTATGTCGGCTGGGCCCGCCGCGACGATCGCACCGTCGTCTTCGCCCGGCTGGTGCAGGACGAGAAGAAAGAGCAGCCGCGCACGAGCCTGCGCGCGCGGGACAGCATCCTGAAGGAACTGCCGGGGCTTCTGGCGACGGAGTGAATGGGCGGGCGCGGCAGGGCACGCCCATTCACCTGCCTGCCGGCATCCTCTCCCCGCAAGCGGGGGAAGGTCCCGGCAGGGGATGAGGGGCAGGCGCGCGACCTAGCGTCGGGGCACCATCCCGAGCCCCTTGCGGGCGAGGCCGGAGAGGTTGAGCACCAGTTTGCGCCGGAAGACCGGCGACGCGCCGAGCAGGCGCAGGACGAGATTGCGCAGGATACGGCCGGGAAAGCTGCGCACGGTCGCGATCCGCGTCAGGCGGCCGGCAAGCTCCAGCACCTCCGCCGCGGCGGGGCGACGCTTTTCCTCGTAAAGGGCGAGCGTTGCGTCCGGCGCGCCGCCGGCGATGACGTCCGCCAGCAACTCTCCGAGCACGACGGCGTCGACGAGCCCCGTATTCATGCCCTGCCCGCCGGCGGGGCTGTGCACATGGGCGGCATCACCCATGACGAAGAACGGGCCCGACCGATAGCGCGCGGCGACACGGTGATGCACGCGGAAGCGCGAACTCCACAGGACATCGCGGACACGGGCGGGAGCCTTGCGCGGGCCGCGGGCATCGAGCAGCGCCTGCACGAAGGCCGAATCCGGCGCTTCCGGCGCATCCTCGACGGGCGCCACGATGCGATAGCGGCCGCCGGGCAGTGGCACCACGACGCCCATACCCTCCGGTGAGAAGAACAGCGTCACCTCGGCGCTGAGGGCCCAATCCATATGGACGTCGGCGAGCACGAAGGAACCGGCATAGCTCTCGCCGTCGAAGGCGATGCCGGCGGCCTCGCGCACGACGCTGTGCATGCCGTCGCCGCCCACGACATAGCGGGCGCGGACGGCCCGCGCGCCCTCGGGCGTGTCGAGATGGACCACCGCCCCTTCCCCGTCGCGCTCGATCCGCGTCGCCGTGACGCCGCGCGCAACGGTGCCGCCGAGGCTCGCCAGCCGGTCGGCAAGGACGGCCTCCGTCTCGTCCTGCGGAATCATCAGGATCTGCGCATAGCGCGACGGCAGGGTCGAGAAGTCGAGTTCCAGCAGCGCCCGGTCATGGTCGCGCAAGGCAAAGCGGGTGAGATGCAGCCCGCGGCGTTCCAGCTCCTGCGTGACGCCGAGCCGTTCCAGCACCTCCAGCGTATGGGCGTGAATGACCGCGGCGCGCGAGGTGTTGAGGCCGGCCGGAAGGCGGTCGACGATGACGGGCCTTACGCCCGCCTGTTGCAGGGTGACAGCCAGCGCAAGGCCCGTTGGCCCTGCCCCGACGATCAGCACATCGGTTTCCTGCGGTATCATGGCTCAGACTCCAGAAATCAACATGTGTTGACTTTTATGCCCGGCGCTTGAATTTGTCAACAGTCGTTGGCATTTTCACACCATGACCGATTCTCCCGCACGGAAAACCAAGTCCGACCGTACCCGTCAGGCCATCCTGGAGGCCGCGCGGCTGCTCTTTGCGCAGAAGGGCTACGACGGCACGACGGTGCGCGACATCGCCGCCGCCGCGGCGATCGACCCGGCCATGGTGATCCGCTATTTCGGCGGCAAGGACACGCTGTTCGCCCGCGCGGCGGACATCGACCTGCGGCTGCCTGACCTTACCACCCTTCCCCGCGATGCGGTGGGCGAGGCGCTGGTGCGGCACTTCCTGGCCATCTGGGAGGGCGGCGGCGACACCACGGCCCTGCCGATCGCCCTGCGCTCGGCCGCCTCGAACGAGCTGGCCGCCGTGCGGCTGCGCGAGATCTTCGCCACCCAGGTCGCCCCCGCCATCGCGCGGCTCGCCGGGCCGGACACGCCCGCCGTCGCCGGCCTCGTGGCGACGCAAATCCTCGGCCTTGCCTTCACCCGCTACGTGCTGAAGCTGCCGCCCGTCGTGGCGCTGCCGCACGAGCGGCTGGTCGCGGAGGTCGGCCGCTCGATCCAGGCCTATATAGACGGCGCGCGGCGCTGAGGCGGCGCGGCGAAGGTCCGGCATATTTCCTGTCGATTGCTCCATTTTCGGGGTTCCGCTCGCCCCCGCATTTGCCTATAAGCCGCTTCTAGCCTTGAAAGACCATTTTTGCGCGCCCGGCCCGGTGAACCCATCGCCATGCCGGTTTTTCGCGCACGCGGCCGAGCGAAGAGAACGGATAGAGATATGCCCAAGCGCCAAGATTTGAAATCGATCCTCATCATCGGCGCGGGGCCGATCGTCATCGGGCAGGCCTGCGAATTCGACTATTCCGGCACCCAGGCCTGCAAGGCGCTGAAGGAGGAGGGCTACCGCGTCATCCTCGTCAACTCCAACCCGGCGACGATCATGACCGACCCGGGCCTTGCCGACGCGACCTATGTCGAGCCGATCACCCCGGAAGTCGTCGCCAAGATCATCGCCAAGGAGCGCCCGGACGCGCTGCTGCCGACCATGGGCGGCCAGACGGCGCTCAACACGGCGCTCTCCCTGAAGCGCATGGGCGTGCTCGACCGCTACAATGTCGAGATGATCGGCGCCAAGCCGGCCGCCATCGACATGGCCGAAGACCGCGCGCTCTTCCGCGAGGCGATGGCCCGCATCGGCCTCGAAACGCCCAAATCGCTGCTCGCCAACGCCACCGAGATCAAGGACCAGGACCGCAAGGTCCACGAGGCCGAGCGCGCGAAGCTCAAGGCCGAGCTTTCCGGCGATGCGCTGGACAAGGCGCTGGACGAGCTGGAGAACCAGTGGAACCTCGGCGAGACCGACCGCAAGCAGCGCTACATGAGCCACGCCATGGCTATCGGCGCGCAGGCGCTCGACGTCATCGGCCTGCCCGCCATCATCCGCCCGTCCTTCACGCTCGGCGGCACCGGCGGCGGCATCGCCTATAACCGCTCGGAATTCTTCGAGATCGTCAATTCCGGCCTCGACGCCTCGCCGACGACGGAAGTGCTGATCGAGGAGTCCGTCCTCGGCTGGAAGGAATACGAGATGGAAGTCGTCCGCGACAAGGCGGACAACTGCATCATCATCTGCTCGATCGAGAACATCGACCCGATGGGCGTGCATACGGGCGACAGCATCACGGTGGCCCCTGCCCTGACCCTGACGGACAAGGAATACCAGATCATGCGCAACGCCTCGATCGCGGTGCTGCGCGAGATCGGGGTGGAGACCGGCGGCTCGAACGTGCAGTTCGCCGTCAACCCGGAGAACGGCCGCCTCGTCGTCATCGAGATGAACCCGCGCGTCTCGCGCTCCTCCGCCTTGGCATCGAAGGCGACCGGCTTCCCGATCGCCAAGATCGCCGCAAAGCTCGCCATCGGCTACACGCTGGACGAACTGGAGAATGACATCACCGGCGGCGCGACCCCGGCCTCGTTCGAACCGTCCATCGACTACGTCGTCACCAAGATCCCGCGCTTCGCCTTCGAGAAATTCCCGGGCGCCGAGCCGACGCTGACCACCGCCATGAAGTCGGTCGGCGAAGTGATGGCCATCGGCCGCACCTTCGCCGAATCGCTGCAGAAGGCGCTGCGCGGCCTGGAGACGGGCCTCACCGGCCTCGACGAGATCGAGATCCCCGGCCTTGGCGACGGCAACGACAAGAACGCCATCCGCGCCGCGATCTCCACCCCGACACCGGACCGCCTGCGCATGGTCGCCCAGGCGCTGCGCATGGGCCTGACGCTGGAAGAGGTGCACGAAGGCTCGAAGATCGACCCGTGGTTCCTCGAGCAGTTCAAGGCCATCGTCGACATGGAGGCCCGCATCCGCGAGCACGGCCTGCCGCAGGACGCGGAAAACCTGCGCATGCTGAAGGCCATGGGCTTCTCCGACGCGCGCCTCGCCACGCTTTCCGGCAAGCGCCCGAAGGAAGTCGCCGAACTGCGCAACGGCCTGAACGTGCGCCCGGTCTTCAAGCGCATCGACACCTGCGCCGCCGAGTTCGCCTCGCCGACCGCCTACATGTACTCGACCTACGAGACGCCGTTCGCCGGCGCCGCGCGCTCGGAAGCCGGCATTTCGGATCGCAAGAAGGTCGTCATTCTCGGCGGTGGCCCGAACCGCATCGGCCAGGGCATCGAGTTCGACTATTGCTGCTGCCATGCCGCCTTCGCGCTGAAGGATGCCGGCTATGAGGCGATCATGGTCAACTGCAACCCGGAAACCGTCTCGACCGACTACGACACCTCCGACCGGCTCTATTTCGAACCGCTGACCGCCGAGGACGTCATCGAGATCCTGAAGGCCGAGCAGACCAACGGCGAGGTCGTCGGCGTCATCGTGCAGTTCGGCGGCCAGACGCCGCTGAAGCTCGCCGAGGCGCTGGAGAAGAACGGCATCCCGATCCTCGGCACCGCGCCGGACATGATCGACCTTGCCGAAGACCGCGACCGCTTCCAGAAGCTTCTCCAGAAGCTGGACCTCGCCCAGCCGAACAACGGCATCGCCTATTCGGTCGAGCAGGCCCGCCTTGTCGCCGCCGAGATCGGCTTCCCGCTGGTCGTGCGCCCGTCCTATGTTCTCGGCGGCCGCGCGATGCAGATCATCCACTCGGAAGGCCAGCTCCAGACCTACCTGCTCGACACGGTACCGGAACTGGTGCCGGAAGACATCAAGCAGCGCTATCCGAACGACAAGACCGGCCAGATCAATACGCTGCTCGGCAAGAACCCGCTGCTCTTCGACAGCTACCTGTCGAACGCCGTGGAAGTCGACGTCGATGCGCTGTGCGACGGCAAGGACGTGTTCGTCTCCGGCATCATGGAACATATCGAGGAAGCTGGCATCCATTCGGGTGACTCGGCCTGCTCGCTGCCGGTGCATACGCTGTCGAACGAGATCGTCGACGAACTGGAGCGCCAGACCAAGGCGCTTGCCAAGGCGCTGAACGTCGGCGGCCTGATGAACGTGCAATACGCCATCAAGGACGGCACGATCTACGTTCTCGAAGTGAACCCGCGCGCCTCGCGCACCGTGCCCTTCGTGGCGAAAACCATCGGCGCGCCGATCGCCAAGATCGCCGCCCGCGTCATGGCCGGCGAAAGCCTCGATGCGGCGATTTCCGCCTATGGCGCGAAGCCCGACCCGCGCAACCTGAAGCACATCGCCGTCAAGGAAGCCGTCTTCCCCTTCGCCCGCTTCCCCGGCGTCGATACGCTGCTCGGCCCCGAAATGCGCTCGACCGGGGAGGTCATCGGCCTCGATACCGATTTCGCGCTCGCCTTCGCCAAGTCCCAGCTCGGCGCCGGCGTCGACCTGCCGCGCGAAGGCACGGTCTTCGTCTCCGTGCGTGACGAGGACAAGGAACGCGTGCTGACCGCCGTGCGCCTCCTGACCGAGATCGGCTTCAAGGTCATGGCGACCTCGGGCACCGCCCGCTTCCTCGCCGAAAAGGGCATCGAGGCGATCAAGGTCAACAAGGTTCAGGAAGGCCGCCCGCATGTCGAGGACGCCATCCGCAACCGCCAGGTGAGCCTGGTCATCAACACGACGGACGGCAACAAGGCGATCTCGGATTCGAAATCGCTGCGCCGCGCCGCGCTGATGCAGAAGGTGCCTTACTACACGACCATGGCCGGGGCCGAAGCCGCCGCCCAGGCGATCAAGGCCCTGAAGCAGGGGCAGCTGGAAGTAAGGCCGCTGCAGGCCTATTTCTGAGGCGCTTCACCTTCTCTCGTCATGCTCGGCGGCCGGGCATCTACGGCTACGGGTGCGGCGTGGATCCTCGGGTCAAGCCCGAGGATGACATCGGTGGGTAGGGAGAGGTTGCCATCAATCCAAGCCGGGCGGTGACGCCTCCGGGTCCGTTTGGCAACGGTCTCGCCTCACCCATAAACGTCATCCTCGGGCTTGACCCGAGGATCCACGCGCCACCCACTGGCCTGGTCCCAACATAACGCAGGAGAGGGTGGAGGCTTTTTCATGCTCAATACCCGCCGATGATCGGCAGCACCTCGCCGGTGATGTAGCTGGAGCATTGCGGCGAGGCGAGGAAGACATAGGCGGGCGCCAGTTCCTCCGGCTGGGCGGGACGCTTCATCGGCGTGTTGGCGCCGAATTTCGCGACGTCCTCCGCCTCCTTGTCCGAGGGGTTGAGCGGCGTCCAGACCGGGCCTGGCGCCACCGCGTTGACGCGGATGCCGCGCGGCACGAGCTGCCCGGCCAGCGAGCGGGTGAAGGCGTGGATGCCCCCCTTGGTCGTCGAATAGTCGAGGAGATCCTTCGAGCCTTCAAGGCCGGTGACGGAACCGGTATTGATGATCGCCGAGCCCGGCTCCATGTGTGGCACCGCCGCCTGCGCCATGAAGAAATAGCCGTAGAGATTGGTCTTCAGCGTCTCGTCGAAATACTCTTCCGAAAGGTCGAGAATATCCCTGCTGTGCACCTGGAAGGCGGCGTTGTTGACGAGGATGTCGAGCCGCCCGAGGTCGCGGACGACGCATTTCACCGTCTGCCGGCAGAACGCCTTGTCCTTGACATCACCGGCAAAGGCGATGCAGCGCCGGCTCTCGGCTTCCACGGCGGCGATCGTGTCCTTCGCGTCCGGCCCTTCCGCCGGATGGCAGATCGCGACATCCGCCCCCTCGCGCGCGAGAAGCACGGCGACCGCCCGGCCGATGCCGGAATCGCCGCCGGTGATCAGCGCCACCTTGCCCTTCAGCTTCTCCGAGCCCTTGTAGAAGGGCGCGTCATACATCGGGGCGGGGTCGAGCCTGGCCTCATGGCCGGGTTTCGGCTGGTGCTGCCTTGGAAAGGGCGGCACGGGATAGAGGCGCGCGCCGGCCTGCATGGCCTTCGGCTTCCCGCCGTCGTCCTTGCGGTCGGCCTTGGCCACCTCGTCCTGGATATCGCGCTGTTTTTCCGCCGTGCGGGCGGATTGGCTGCGGCTCATCGTGGCCTCCTTCAAAGTTCGGTGGGACGGATATTGTCGACGCGCACGGTGCCGGCGACCACTTCCCGCGGGCCTTCGAGCGGATAGGACGGGTCGGTCTCGTCGACGACCGTGTAGAGCTTCTCGTTGCGGAAGGCGCTCGACGAGGCGGTCGAATTGCCGTCGGCCGGCAGCGCGTCGATCTCCAGATAGTCGAGTTCGGCGGCCGCGGCGACGACGCGCGCATCGCCGCTGGAGCGGGCCCGCACCACGACCACGCCCTGGTTCGGCGCAAGGTCCCAGTTCGTGTCCGAAGCAGCGGCAACGGGCACGAGACGGTAGAGCTTCAACTGCTCCGGATCGGAATAATCGGCGACGGGGCCTGTCGGCGCCGCGACGCCCGACGCCTGCCAGCGCCCCTCGTCGTGCAGCCTCTGGTCGCCCGACACTTCGCCGGCCAGTTGTTTGAAGTAACCGGAAATCGTCTGCATCACGCTCATGGATCGATCCTCATGTCCTGGTTTCGAGGCGGGCCATCGCAGCCTTCAGGATCGCCCTTATCTCGTCGTCGGCGATCTGCTGGGCGGCGAAGGCCACGTCGGGCTCGATGCCCGGGTCCTCCTCGTGGTCAAAAACCGTTTCGTTGTCGCGCGCCATGGCAAGAAGCGCCGCACGCGCCGCGGGAACGACCGCCATTACCGAGACCAGCTCGACGAGCAGGCGCCGATGCGCGTTGATCCTGCCTTCCAGATGAATGGAACCGTCGATGGCCATACCCGTCTCCCGCGATACCGGACTAACCGGGACGCGGACCGATTGTTCCCGCCGCTGTGGGCACCGGCCTCCCTGCGGCGAAAAAACTGGCTTTCGAACGGCGCAATCTGCTATAAGGCGCGTTCAAATGCTTTCGACGGTTCCGGGGAATCTTCTCCGGAGACCGTTTTCTTTTGCGTTCACGCAGGCGGGAGCCTGGGCGGCGCGGGCTGAAGGACGGGATAAAATGGTTGAAAAGGTGCCGATGACTCAGGGCGGTTTCGTCAAGCTGCAGGAAGAACTGCGCTGGCGCCAGCAGGAAGAGCGTCCGCGAATCATCGAAGCGATTGCCGAGGCGCGCGCCCATGGCGACCTGTCGGAAAACGCCGAGTACCACGCCGCCAAGGAGGCCCAGAGCCACAACGAGGGCCGCATCACGGAACTGGAAGACTTCGTCGCACGCGCCGAGGTCATCGACCTTTCGAAGATGTCGGGCTCCAAGATCAAGTTCGGCGCCAAGGTGAAGCTCGTCGACGAGGACACCGAGGAAGAGAAGGTCTACCAGATCGTCGGCGACCAGGAAGCCGACGTGAAGCAGGGCCGCATCTCCATCTCCTCGCCGATCGCCCGCGCGCTGATCGGCAAGGAAGTCGGCGATTCGATCGAAGTGAACGCGCCGGGCGGCTCCAAGGCCTACGAGATCCTCGCCGTCACCTGGGGGTGACGGACAAGGGAGCCCCATGCTTTCCACAGAGAAGAACGGCACCGCCGCGACGGTGGTCAAGGTCATGGACCGGATCGGCCGGAGCCATGGCATAAGCCCGCTCGCCCGGCAGGTGCCGTCCGGCTTCTCCGCCGCGCGCAATCTCGTCTTCACCTTCGATCCCGAGGCGCGCGACTACGACTGGCTGGCGGTCTACGAGAACCTGCCGTCTGCGGGCGACGAGCGGCGCTCGATGCGGGTGGAGGCGCTTGCCTGCGCGCCGGAAAACACCATCCTCTTCACCACCGAGCCGTCGGGCATCAAGATCTACGGCCGCGCCTTCACCCGGCAGTTCGGCCATGTGGTGACGAGCCAGGAACCCTTCGCGCTCCGCCATCCCGGCCGCATCTGGAGCCAGGCGGGCCTGCGCTGGTTCTACGGCGACGGCAGCCGCCGCCTGATGACCGCCGACGAGATCGCCGGCCATTTTCCCGAAAAGACCAAAGTGCTCGGCACGGTCTGCTCGACCAAGCGGCAGGGCCATACGCTGCATCGCCTGCGCTACGATTTCACCCAGGCCATGGCCGCCCGCATGCCGGACCTCGACGTCTTCGGCCGCGGCCACACGCCGGTGGACGACAAGGCGGAAGCGATCGATCCCTACAAATACCATCTCGCCATCGAGAACCACCTCGCCCCGCACCATTTCACGGAAAAGCTGGCCGATCCCTTCCTCGGCCTGTCGCTGCCCTTCTATTTCGGCGCGCCGAACGCCGCCGATTACTTTCCGGCCGACAGCTTCATCGCCATCGACATCCGCAAGCCGGACGAGGCCCATCGCATCATGCGCGAGGCGATCGACAACAACGAATACGAAAAGCGCCTGCCAGCCATCCGCGAGGCGCGGCGGCGTGTGCTGGAAGATCACAATCTCGTCACGCTGATCGCCGATGTGGTGGAGAAGAACGGCACCGGGCAGACGGGCGGCGGCACGGCCGTGCTGAAGAGCCAGCGCGCCGCGCGGCAGGGCCATCCGCTGCTGACGGCCGGCGACTTCGCCTTCCGCGAGGCGCTTCACCTGAAAAACCGCATCACGGGGCTGCTGACGCGCTGAGCAATCCCGGCAAGGCCGCCCTAAACCCGCATTCATCCTGGAGAACAGACGTGTCCAAGAAACCGGTGGCTTTGATAACGGGCGTAACGGGCCAGGACGGCGCCTATCTCGCGCAGTTGCTGCTCGACAAGGGCTATGTCGTGCACGGCATCAAACGCCGCTCCTCCTCCTTCAACACGGGCCGCATCGAGCATATCTACGAGGACCCGCACGAGCCGGACCCGCGGTTCTTCCTGCACCACGGCGACATGACGGACGCGACCAACCTCGTGCGCATCGTGCAGCAGACCCAGCCGGACGAAATCTACAATCTCGCTGCCCAGAGCCATGTGCAGGTGAGCTTCGAGACGCCGGAATATACGGCGAACGCCGACGCCATCGGCACGCTGCGCATGCTGGAGGCGATCCGCATCCTCGGCCTGGAAAAGAAGACGCGCTTCTACCAGGCCTCCACGTCCGAACTCTACGGCAAGGCGCAGGAGGTGCCGCAGAGCGAGACGACGCCCTTCTACCCCCGCTCGCCCTATGCGGCGGCGAAGCTCTACGCCTACTGGATCGTCGTCAACTACCGCGAAGCCTATGGCATGCACGCCTCGAACGGCATCCTCTTCAACCATGAAAGCCCGCTGCGCGGCGAGACCTTCGTGACGCGCAAGATCACCCGCGCGGTGGCCGCCATCACGCTCGGCCATCAGGACCAGCTCTTCCTCGGCAATCTCGACGCCAAGCGCGACTGGGGCCATGCGAAGGAATATGTGCGCGGCATGTGGCTGATGCTGCAGCAGGCGGCGGCCGACGACTACGTGCTGGCGACCGGCGAGACGACCACCGTGCGCCAGTTCGCCGAATGGTCCTTCGCCGAGGCCGGCATCACCATCCGCTGGGAGGGCGAGGGTGTCGAGGAGAAGGGTTTCGACGCAGCGACGGGCAGGCAGCTCGTCTCCATCGACCCGCGCTATTTCCGCCCGACGGAGGTCGACCTCCTGCTCGGCGATCCCTCGAAGGCCGAACGGGTGCTCGGCTGGCGCCATGAGACGGGCGCGCGCGAGCTTGCCTGCGAAATGGTGCGCGAGGACCTGAAGCTCATGCGGAAAGAGTTTTCGGAAAAGGGCCGCCTCTGAATGTACGACCTTCAGGGAAAACGCGTCTTCGTCGCCGGCCATCGCGGCATGGTCGGCAGCGCCGTCGCCAAGCGCCTGGCGGCGGAGAACTGCACGGTACTGACCGCGCCGCGCGATACGGTGAACCTGGAGCGCCAGGCGGATGTCGAGCGCTTCTTTACGGCCGAGCGGCCGCAGGCCGTGGTGATGGCGGCGGCCAAGGTCGGCGGCATTCTCGCCAATGACCGTGAGCCCGTGGAGTTCCTCCAGCGCAACCTCACGATGGAGCTGAACGTCATCAAATCCGCCCATGAGGCAGGCGTCGAAAAACTGCTATTCCTCGGTTCGAGCTGCATCTATCCGAAATTCGCCGACCAGCCGATCGAAGAAAGCTCGCTGCTGACGGGCGCGCTGGAGCCGACCAACGAATGGTACGCCATCGCCAAGATCGCCGGCATCAAGCTTTGCCAGGCCTATATGAAGCAGCACGGCGCCCGCTTCATCTCGGCCATGCCGACCAATCTCTACGGCCCGAACGACAATTTCGACCTTCAGACCAGCCATGTGCTGCCGGCGCTGATCCGCAAGGCGCATGAGGCGAAGCTTGCCGGCCTCGACCATGTGACGATCTGGGGCAGCGGCTCGCCGCGCCGGGAATTCCTGTTCAGCGAGGATTGCGCCGATGCTCTGGTCTTCCTGCTCAAGCATTACGAGGACTACGAGCACGTCAATGTCGGCTCGGGCGAGGATATCGCCATTCTCGACCTGATGAGGCTCGTCGCCGAGGTCGTCGGCTTTACGGGCCGCATCGAGACCGACCCTTCGAAGCCGGACGGCACGCCGCGCAAGCTGATGTCGAACGCCAAGCTGGCGGCGATGGGCTGGAAGCCCGCCACGGAACTTCGCGACGGAGTTGCCCGCGCCTATCGCTGGTATCTCGAGACCCTCAAGCAATAGAAGGGCGCGGCATCAGGAAATCGGGGACGTGACGCGCCTCAGCGCCAGTTCTCGTCGATCCAGTGCGTCGGCCGGACGTGCTTGTAGGCCTTCTTCCACCAGGCCTTCACCGGCCACTGGCCGATCACGGCCTCGTCGGGATCGGGCTTGCCGGTGAAGGCGACGATGCGGGTGCCGGAGGGCAGCGGCACGTCCTTGAAGAAGTTCAGCGGCCAGCGCGGCAGCAGCGTGTGCTTGAAGCTGACGCACCATTCCGCCGGCCAGTAGGTCATGGTGTCGACGGCGGCGGAAACATAGCGCTGCGAGATCGTGTGCTTGTTCACCTTGGCATCCGGGTCGCGGATGAAATCGTCGTAGATGTGCGTATTGGTGCCGACCGTCCAGCGATAGACCGAGGTGTTGCCGATGCCCTGGCCGGGCTGCGTCCAGTTCTCGGCGATGCAGAACTTGCCCGGCGCATAATCGAAGAAATCGTCGAGCGGCCCGGTGATGACCACGTCGAGATCGACGAACAGCACATCGCCCTCGAGATCGGCCAGCGGCGCCTGGAACAGCGAGATCTTGCGCCACGGCTTCCAGGCGACCCGCTCGGGAATGGTGATCGGCGGCAGCGGGAAGACGGCGACCGCGGGATCGATGCCCTCGGCATCCTCCGTGAAGCAGACGAGCCGCGTCGGGCGAACCGTATTGCGCCTGATCATGGACCACAAACGGTTGACATAGTCCGCCGGATAGCGCGTGCCCCATTTCATGCATACGATCGTCTGCATCCGCATCATCTCCACTGGAAGGCGCCAATCGGGCGCCGGCGCCTCCATAGACCATATCGGCCGGCGGTGATAGGAGTTCCGCGACCCTGCCGCATTTTCGAGCCCCAGCATCCCATGAACATCCTCATCCTCACGCAATGCTTCCCCCCCGTCGTCGGCGGGATCGAGAACATGATGGGCTCGATGGCGCTGGCCTTGCAGGAGGCCGGCCATGCCGTCACGGTGCTGGCCGACGGCGCGCCCGATGCCGGCGACAAAGACCGCCCCTACCGTATCGCGCGTTTCTCCGGCTGGAAGCCGCTGCGGCGCTGGCGCAAGGCGCGGGAAGCGGCCCGCCTCGCGCGCTCCGGCGCGTTCGACCGGATCATCGCCGACACCTGGAAAAGCGTCGAGAACCTCGGCGTGGACACCGTGCCGGTCACCGTGCTCGCCCATGGCATGGAGTTTCCGGCCGCCCCCACGCCGCGCAAGGCGCAGCGCATCCGCGCGGCGATGGCCAAGGCGAAGGACGTCATCGCCAATTCCGGCTTCACCGCCGGCCTTGCCGCGCCTTATGTGGCGGCCGGCCGGCTGCGCACCGTCACCCCCACCGTGCCGGCGCAGGCTGCCGCCGATCCCGGCCGGCTGGCGGCGCTGCGGGCGAGCCATGGCGACGGACCGCATGTCGTGACGCTCTGCCGGCTGGAGCCGCGCAAGGGCGTCGACCGGCTGATCGAGGCCGTCGCGGCGCTGCACCCGGCCTATCCCGGCCTGACGCTGCACGTCGCCGGCGACGGCGCTGACCGCGCCCGGCTCGAAAGCCTTGCAAAAGACGCCGGCCTCGCCGAAAGGGTGATCTTCCACGGCCGCGTGCTGGATGCGGAGAAGGCGGCCATTCTGGCGCTTGCCGACGTCTTCGCCATGCCGGCGCGGCGCGAGGGCAATTCCGTCGAGGGCTTCGGCCTCGTCTATCTGGAGGCCGCCTGGTACGGCGTGCCCGGCCTTGCCGGCCGCGAGGGCGGCGCGGCGGACGCCGTGCTCGACGGCAAGACGGGGCTTCTATGCGACGGCGCCGATCCCGCCTCCGTGACGGCAGCGCTGGACAGGCTTCTCGGTGACCGCGATCTCCGGCTGCGGCTCGGCGAAAACGCAGCCCGCCATGCCCGCGAACAGACCTGGCAGCACAAGATCGCGGATTTCCTGACGCCTCCGCAGGCGGGAAAGACGGCCGCCGGACCCCGCGTCCTCCAGCTCCTGCCCGCCCTCGGCGACGGCGGCGTGGAGCGCAGCGCCGTGGAAATGGCCGGCCATCTCGGCGAACGCGGCCTGCCGAACTGGATCGCCAGCGCAGGCGGCCCGCTCGTCGCCGCCGCCGAGGCGGCGGGCGCCCGGCACGTCACGCTGCCGGTCGGGAAGAAATCGCCCTTTTCCGCCGTTTCCGCCGCGCGGGCCGTTGCGCGGCTGGTGGATGCGGAAGGCATCGACATCGTCCATGCCCGCAGCCGCGTGCCGGCCTGGGTCGGCCTCCTTGCCTGCCGCCTGGCGCGGCGGCCGGTGCGGTTCGTCACGACCTTCCACGGCGTCTACAGCCATGGCAACGCCCTGAAGCGTTTCTACAACAGCGCCATGCTGCGCGTGCCGCTGGTCATCGCCAACTCTCAGTTCATTCGCGACCACATCACGAAGGTCTACGGTTTTCCGCCCGCGCGCGTGGTCGTCGCCCCGCGCGGCGTCGAGCCCGACGCCTTCGACCCCGCGGTCATTCCGGCCGAAACACGGGGCGCCCTGCGCGACGAACTCGGCGCCACGGAAAAAGGTCCACTGGTGGTGATGGTCGGCCGCGTCACGCGGTGGAAGGGCCATGCCGTGCTGCTGGAGGCCGCCGCCCGGCTCGACCGTCCCGATCTTCGCCTCGCCTTCGTCGGCGGCGGCTCGGAGGCGCTGGTCGCCGAGCTTCGGCGCGACATGGCGCGCCTCGGCCTAGACGGCCGCGTCACCTTTACCGGCAGCCGGCGGGATATCCCTGCCGTTCTCGCCGCCGCGGACCTTGCCGTTTCCGCCTCGACGGATCCCGAAGCCTTCGGTCGTGCCGCAATCGAGGCACAGGCGATGGGCACGCCCGTCATCGCCACCGATCACGGCGGCAGCCGCGAGACGGTGCTGCCTGGCGTCACCGGCTGGCTCGTGCCGCCCGGCGACGCAACGGCCCTTGCCGCCGCGCTGGAAGACGCCCTTTCCGACCCGGAGCGCCTGAAGGCCATGGGCGCGAACGGCCGCCAGCATGTGCTCGCCAACTTCACCACCCGGCAGATGCTGGAGAAGGAGTTTTCCGCCTATGAACGGCTGATGGCGGAGCCGCGGCGCTGAGATGGCGACGGGCGCCCCTCCCGTCATCTGGGTCCTGACCGACGGCAAGGCCGGCGACGAGCAGCCGCTGATCGGCCTTGCGGAGACCATGGGGGCAGAGCCCATCCTGCGGCACGTCGCCCCGCGGCGGGCCTTCACCTGGCTGATGCCCTGGGGGCCGATCGACCCGAAGGACGCGGCGTCGAAAGCCGGCTCGCCGCTCGCCCCGCCCTTTCCGGATATCTGCCTTGCCACCGGCCGGCGGGCGGTGCCCTATCTTCGCCGGCTGAAGGCGCTCTCGCCCTCGACCTTCTGCGTGCTCTTCAAGGATCCCCGGACCCGGCGGCACGGCGCGGACCTCCTCATCGTGCAGCAGCACGACGCGCCGCGCGGCAACGATATCCTCATCGTCACCACCGCCCCCAACCGCCTTCTGCCGGAGCGGCTGGCAGAGGCGCATGCCGCGTTTGCGGACGTGCTCGCCCCCCTGCCCGCACCGAGGGTCGCCGTGCTCGTCGGCGGCAACGGCCGGCACCATCGTTTCACCGAGGCCGATATCGACCGGTTCGTCCAGGGCCTTAAAGCAAAATGTGAAGATGGCTGCGGGCTGATGATAACGACTTCGCGTCGCACGCCAGCCCTGCTCGCCAAGGCCTTGGCGGGACTCGCAAATCGCCCCGGCGTGCATCTTTGGAACGGCACGGGGAGGAACCCGTTGCTCGCCTATCTCGCCTGGGCCGACGAGATCGTCGTCACGGCCGATTCGACCAACATGATCGGCGAAGCGGCCGCGCTCGGCGTGCCGGTGCAGCTCTTCCACCCCTCCGGCGGCCATCCGAAGATCGACAGCCTGATCGCCGCCCTGTCACGCGAGGCCGTCATCGGCCGGTTTCCGGACGCGCCCGCGCGCGGCCACGGCAGCCCGGTCAATTCGACGCCGGGGCTGGCGGAGGAGATCCTGAAACGCTGGAGACTGACTAAAGCTCGACCAGCCCGACCTTCTTGACCTGGCGGATCGTCAGCATGGTGCGCACGGTATCGACCTGCGCATTGGCGGTCAGTTCCTCGATGACGAAGTCCTGGAAGCGCGTCAGGTTCTCCGCAACGCAGTGCAGCAGGAAATCGCTGTCGCCGGAGACCATCCACGCCTGGCGCACCATCGGCCATTCGCCCGTGGCGGCCGCGAAGGCCTTGAGGTTCGCCTCCGACTGGTGCTTGAGCCCTACCATGCAGAAGGCGACGAGATCGTAGCCGAGCGCCGGCGCGTTCAGCATCGCGGTATAGCCCTCGATGATGCCCGCCTCCTCCAGCTTGCGCACACGACGCAGGCAGGGCGGCGCGGAAATGCCGGCGCGCGCGGCAAGCTCCACATTGGTCATCCGGCCATCGGCCTGAAGCTCCTTCAGGATACGGATGTCGATGGCGTCGAGTTCTGCACGAAACATGGGAATTATCGGAACCTTTCAGGATGACGACCGGAAGTGACCCGAATCGCCGTATCAGCGCAACATTGTTACCGCAAGCGGCACAAATATGTCACGCGCCATCGCTTGTCTGTTGGCAAAGCGCCACACGCTCTTGAAACTCGCGGCGCTCCCTTCATAAATGAAGGTCGAACACGACACGCCGGCCGGCCCCTTGCGCGCGCTTCGCGCGGGAACCGGCCCATTGGGGCGAAAACCCCGGAAGGAACGACCATGTCCACCCGCCACGTCAAGGTGCTGATCATCGGCTCCGGCCCCGCAGGCTACACCGCCGCCATCTACACCGCCCGCGCCATGCTGGAGCCGGTGCTGATCGCCGGCATGGAACAGGGCGGCCAGCTGATGATCACCACGGATGTGGAGAACTATCCGGGCTATGCCGATCCGGTGCAGGGCCCGTGGATGATGGAGCAGATGCTCAAGCAGGCGCAGCATGTCGGCGCCGAGATCGTCAACGACCTCGTGACGAACGTCGACCTCGACGTGCGCCCCTTCCGCATCTCCACCGACAGCGGCACCGAATGGACCGCCGACGCGCTGATCATCGCGACGGGCGCCAAGGCCAAGTGGCTCGGCATCGACACCGAGCACAAGTTCATGGGCTTCGGCGTGTCGGCCTGCGCCACCTGCGACGGCTTCTTCTATCGCAACAAGGACGTCATCGTGGTCGGCGGCGGCAACTCGGCCGTGGAAGAGGCGCTCTACCTCTCCAACCTCGCCAAAACGGTGACGATCGTGCATCGCCGTGACTCGTTCCGCGCGGAAAAAATCCTCCAGGAGCGGCTGTTCGCCAAGGGGAATGTCAAGATCGTCTGGGACCACGAGGTCGTCGAATATCTCGGCGCCGATCCCAAGCCTCCGATGCCGGCCTCCGTCAACGGCGTGAAGCTGCGTAACGTCAAGACCGGCGAGACGCGCGACGTGGTGACGGACGGCGTGTTCGTGGCGATCGGCCATGCGCCGGCGGTCGAGCTTTTCAAGGGCAAGCTGCGCCAGAAGCCGAACGGCTATCTGTGGACGGCGCCCGATTCCACGGCGACGGACGTGCCGGGCGTTTTTGCCGCAGGCGACGTCGCCGACGATATCTATCGCCAGGCGGTCACGGCCGCCGGCATGGGCTGCATGGCGGCCCTCGAAACCGAAAAATACCTTGCAGGTCATATGCCTGTCGCAATTGCGGCCGAGTAGAAGCCGCCAACAAAGGGCGGCGGGACAGCCCGACCGCCCGCGTGGGAACAGTTGAATCAGCGACCGGGCGGGAAGCGCACGCTCCCCGCCGCAAAGACATATGGGGGACAGAATGCCACTCGATTGGGACAAGCTGCGGATTTTCCACGCCGCGGCCGAGGCCGGCTCGTTCACGCACGCCGCAGACAAGCTGCATCTGTCTCAATCGGCCATCAGCCGCCAGGTGAGCGCGCTGGAGCAGGATGTCGGCATAAAGCTCTTCCACCGCCATGCCCGCGGCCTCATCCTCACCGAGCAGGGCGAGATCCTCTACCGTACCGCCCACGACGTGCTGATGAAGCTCGAAAGCGTGCGCGTCCAGCTGACGGAAAACACCGAGAAGCCGAGCGGCAAGCTGCGCATCACCACCACGGTCGGTCTCGGCCAGGGCTGGCTGACCGACAAGGTGCAGGAATTCCTCGCGCTCTACCCCGACATGCAGGTGCAGCTCATCCTCGACAACGAGGAGCTGGACGTGAACATGCGCCATGCCGACTGCGCCATTCGGCTGCGCGAACCGCAGCAGTCCGACCTCATCCAGCGCCGGCTCTTCACCGTGCACATGCACATCTACGCGGCGCCCTCCTACATCAACCGCTACGGCGAGCCGCAATCGATCGACGATCTCGACAACCACAAGATCATCACCTTCGGCGAGCCGGCCCCGAGCTACCTGCTCGACGTCAACTGGCTGGAGATCGCCGGCCGCGATTCCGACAATCCCCGCCCGTCCATCCTGCAGATCAACAGCCAGACCTCGATCAAGCGCGCCTGCCTGCTCGGCATCGGCGTCGCGATGCTGCCGGACTATATCGTCGGGCGCGATCCGGGCCTCATCCAGCTGCCGGTCAGCGCCGACATCCCCTCCTTCGACACCTATTTCTGCTATCCGAGCGAGATGAAGAACTCCGCCAAACTCAAGGTTTTCCGGGACTTCATCGTCGCCAAGGCACGCAACTGGAACTTCTGAGGAGGCGGACCCGCAAGGCCTGCACCGTATGCATGGCTGGCATGCACATTAAATGATTGATGTATGCCCGCAAAACCATCATATCGCACGCAGCTGATGCACTTTGGTGGCTTTTTCCTCCCAGTGCCACCGCACCAGCTGTTCCCCTCTGGAGGTTTTATTACCTTCAAAACTATAAAGGGCCCAAGTTGATCTTGCGGCCCTCTTTTTTTGCCTTTCGTTAACCAAGACGAAATTTCCAAGCTTCCCGCGAAACTTGGCACGCGTTTCTCTTGAAGAAACGCGGCGCCTTCCCCATATTGACTACAGCCGACGCACTTGCGGTCTTTCTCCTCCCAGTGCCGCGCGTTGGCTGTTCCCCTCTGGAGGTTTCATACCTTCACACCTGCAGGGCCCAAGCTTCGCTTGCGGCCCTCTTTTTTTGCCGGCGCCCCTTGTATCGGATCTTCACGAACCCAATATCGTGACTTACCGATATATCCATCGCCGGATCACGATAGACATGACCCCGCTCGACACCGACGAAATCCTCAAGGCCCTCGCCCATCCCAAGCGGCTGGAGATCCTTGCCTGGCTGAAGGAGCCGCAGAGCCACTTTCCCGGCCAGGAGCATCCGCTGGAATTCGGCGTGTGCGCCGGCCAGATCGAAAAGCGCTGCGAACTTTCGCAGTCCACCGTCTCCGCCCATCTCGCCACCTTGCAGCGCGCCGGCCTCGTGACGACGCGCAAGGTCGGCCAGTGGGTGTTCTTCAAACGCGACGAAGACAAGATCGCGGCCTTTCTCCACCACATCAACGGGGCGCTCTGAGCCCCTGCCCTCCCAAGCCAGAAGAAGGACTACCCATGACCTCGCTCTTCGACCCGCTCAAGACCGGCGACATCCAGCTTGCCAACCGCATCGTCATGGCGCCGCTGACGCGCAACCGCTCGCCGGGCGCCGTGCCGAACACGCTGAACGTCGCCTATTATGAGCAGCGCGCCAGCGCCGGCCTGCTCATCACCGAAGCAACCGCCATCAGCCACCAGGGCCAGGGCTATGCCGACGTGCCGGGCCTTTATACGCCCGAAGCGCTGAAGGGCTGGAAGGACGTCACCGACGCCGTGCACAAGGCCGGCGGCAAGATCGTCGTACAGATGTGGCATGTCGGCCGCATCTCGCATGACACGCTCCAGCCGGACGGCGGCAAGCCGGTCGCCCCGTCGGCGATCCGCGCCAAATCCAAGACCTATCTCGTCAACGCGGACGGCAGCGGCAGCTTCGCCGAGACCTCCGAGCCGCGCGCGCTGGAGACGGCCGAGCTTCCGGGCATCGTGGAAGACTACCGCCGCGCCGCCCGCGCGGCCATCGATGCCGGTTTCGACGGCGTCGAGATCCACGCCGCCAACGGCTACCTCCTCGACCAGTTCCTGCGCTCGGGCAGCAACGCGCGCACGGACGAGTACGGCGGCTCTATCGAGAACCGCGCCCGGCTGCTCTTCGAGGTCACCGACGCCATCACCCGGGAGATCGGCACTGGCCGCACCGCAATCCGCATCTCGCCGGTGACGCCCGCCAACGACGCCTTCGACCCGGATCCGCAGCCGCTCTTCACCCATGTGGTGGAAGGCCTGGCGAAGTACGACCTTGCCTATATCCACGTCATCGAGGGCGCGACGGGCGGCCCGCGCGACCACCAGCAGGGCGACAGGCCCTTCGACTACACGGCGCTGCGCGCGGCCTATCATGCCGCCGGCGGCAAGGCGGCCTGGATGGTCAACAACGGCTACAATCGCGAGCTTGCGATCGACGCCGTGGAGGAGGGCAAGGCCGACCTCGTCGCCTTCGGCAAGCTCTTCATCGCCAATCCCGACCTCGCCCAGCGGCTGAAGAACGACACCGTGCTGAACGCGCCGGACAAGGACACGTTCTACGGCGGCGGCGCCAAGGGCTACACGGACTATCCGATCCTCGAAAACGTCGCCTGACACGGCGCGCCTTTCGGGCAGGGCCCTGCCCTGCCCGAGTTTCCGCCACAGGGCATACCGCCGCCTGTGGAAGGAACCCCCTGCCCCGTCCCCTTGTGGGAAGAAATCCTACCGGCCCCGTTACGGCCGGTCGTATTCGCGGGTCAGGCCCTTGTAGTATTCGCCGGGATCGTAGCGCAGGGTGCGGGACTTGCCCGGATTGTTGAAGAAATAGTCGTAGAACGACATGTATTGCGCCCGCTCGCTGACGACGATCCGGCCCTGCGGCGCCTCGCCGTCCCGGTTCCCGTCCGCGGCAAGCGCAGGAGCGGCAAGGGCGAGCGCCGCGAGAGCGGCAAGGGCAAGTGAGGTCTTGGTCATGGTCATGCTCCGGGATTGGCTTTCTTCCAATATCGGCAGGGAAAGCGGAAATTTCACGGGGGTCCGCAACAAAAAACCCGCTCCCCCTCCGTCATGGCCGGGCTTGACCCGACTATCCACGCCCCGGATGCGGCTTTGGATCCTCGGCTCAAGGCCGAGGATAACGGCATCGGGTGGGGCAGGGTTCTTCACCCTGCCCCACCCGCGAGCTTTAAGGGCTTACTTGCAGGCCGCGCAGAAGCGCTGGATGCGCTTGCAGGCTTCCTCGAGCTGGGCTTCCGAGGTCGCATAGGAGATGCGGAAGTTCGGGCCGAGGCCGAAAGCCGAACCGTGCACGACGGCAACGCCCTCGGCTTCCAGCAGCTCCGAAACGAAATCCTCGTCCGTCTCGATGACCTTGCCCGACGGCGCGGTCTTGCCGATCAGCCCCTTGCAGGACGGGTAGACGTAGAAGGCGCCTTCCGGCGAGGGGCACTCGATGCCCTTGGCCTGGTTGAGCATGGAGACGACGAGGTCGCGGCGACCCTCGAAGACCTTCTTGTTTTCCGGAATGAAGGCCTGCGTGCCGTTCAGCGCCTCGACGGCGGCCCACTGGGCGATCGAGCAGGCGCCCGAGGTCTGCTGGCCCTGGATCATGTCCATCGCCTTGATCAGCGAGAGCGGACCGGCCGCATAGCCGATACGCCAGCCGGTCATCGCATAGGCCTTGGAGACGCCGTTCATCGTCAGCGTGCGGTCGTAGAGCCCGGGCTCGACCTCGACCGGGGTGGCGAACTTGAAGTCGCCGTAGATGAGGTGCTCATACATGTCGTCGGTCAGCACCCAGACATGCGGATGACGCATCAGCACGTCGGTCAGTGCCTTCAGTTCGTCATGGCTGTAGGCGGCGCCCGACGGGTTGGACGGCGAGTTGAAGATGAACCACTTGGTCTTCGGCGTGATCGCCTTCTCCAGGTCCTCGGCCTTCAGCTTGAACTTGTTTTCCTGGGTCGTGGCGACGAAGACCGGCATGCCGCCGCACAGCGCGACCATTTCCGGGTAGGACACCCAATAGGGCGTGGGGATGACGACTTCATCGCCCGGATTCATCGTCGCCATGAAGGCGTTGAAAAGAATCTGCTTTCCGCCGGTGCCGACGATCGTCTGCGCGGCGGTGTAGTCGAGATTGTTCTCGCGCTTGAACTTCTTGACGATCGCCTCGCGCAGTTCCGGGATGCCGGAGACGGGCGTGTACTTCGTCTCGCCGCGGTTGATCGCCTCGATGGCGGCCTGCTTGATATTGTCGGGCGTGTCGAAATCCGGCTCGCCTGCGCCAAGCCCGATGACGTCGCGGCCTTTCGCTTTCAGTTCACGCGCCTTCTGGGAAACGGCGATGGTGGCGGAAGGCTTCACACGGGAAAGGGCGTCGGCAAGAAAGGCCATGATGGAGATGTCCTCATCGGGTTCAAAGACGGCGTGACGCCATGGACCCGGAGCGCCGGGCTCCATAGCGGTTAGGTCTATGTCGAATGTGGGCGGGTCTTGCAAGCGCGAAGGATGAAAAAAGCGGGAAATGCGGGCCCGAGCGCAAAATTTCATGAACCCCATCAACGGACGGAATGGATCGCGGCCTCGCCCGGAAAGCAATACACCAATTGGTTGAGGCGACATGTAACAACAAAGATTTTTACGCGAAGGATTAAGCCGGCATTAACGGATGGCGCCTATGATCGCGCAGGTCGGGACGTCCCAGCAGATGGTGCGCTGCATGAGCGAAAGAAGCATCTTCTCCAATCTCGTCCGGCAGCCGGACGGCGCCTTTGGCGCGACCTACGGCGCCTTCCTCCTGCAATCCGCCCTGCAGCCGATCTTTTGCGAGCGTGCGGACGGGCGCCTGCAGATTGCCGCGTTCAAGGGGCTGATCCGCGCCAGCGCCGGCGACATGCCGTGCTCCCCGGCGGAATTCTTCGAGCGGGTGCCGGAGGACGGGCGCATGGCGGTGGACGGCCTTTGCCGCAGCCTGCACATCCTCAATGCCGGCGCGCTCGGCCGGCGAGAGGCCGCGCTCATCGTCAATTTCCACGCCGGCCTCTACACGACACCCCAGGCGATCCGCCAGGAGGTGGAGTGGCTGCGGCTCGCCGCGCACGAGGCGGGCCTGCCGCCGGCGCGCATCGCCTGCGAGATCCGCGAGCGCCCGCAGGACGACCTCGACGGGCTGGTGCCCTTCGCCGCGCGGCTGCGCGACAGCGGCTTTGCCATCGCCATCGACAACTATACCGGCGAGGACCGCGACCTCGAGCGGCTGAAGCGCCTGAAGCCCCACTTCGTGACCTTCGACACCGCCTGGCTGCGCGGCTTCGTCGAGAACTCCGCCGGCCTCGCCCTCCTGCGCGTCGTCATCGGCCAGTTCGCGGAAAAGGGCATCCGCGCCATCGTCGGCGGCATCGAGGAACCGGAGATGATCGCGCTCTGCCGCGACATGGGCGGACCGCTGATGCAGGGCTACCTGCTCGCCCGTCCGGAGCCGGCTCCGACGAGCTTCAACCTGACCTTTCCGGAAGGCGAGGACGAGCCGGCGCACACGCCTGCCGCCGCCGCGCCCACGGGTTTTCCAGCGGCGGAAAACCGCCCCGCGCGCACCGTCCGCCAGTTCGGCCGAAGGGGAACCTAAAACGGCGGAGCCCGGCGTTCTATTCGCGCGAACATGCTGGAAATCCAGCTTTTTTACCCTGCCATCTTTTCGCCACAATAAATGTCGGGCCTTGCCGCAATTCGGTCGTTCTCGCGCCGATTTCGGCGGGCTTTTTCGATGGCGAGACAAGAGAAGGACAGGAGGGGAAAACGATGTTTCTGGATGAAGACAAGGTCGGCAGGAAGCCGAAGGCACGGGAATCCCGCGCCATGTTCCTGATCGCGATGACGGCGCTCGCCGCCTGCGTCGTCATGGTCGTCAGCCTGATGTCGCCGCCTGCCGTCGCGCTCGACACGATCAACACCTCCGGCATCGCAAAGACGACGTCACACATCCCGCCCACGCAAAAGTGAGCCGCCCGCGCCGACGCCGCCCTTGAAAGCCGCTCGCCTCTGGGCCAGTTAACGGCAGAAGACAGGAGACGGCGATGCGACAGGATATTCGGCCCGCAAGAGGCATTTCGGCAGGCGCTGTTGCGGCCCTCCTCCTGACCGCCGCGCTTCCAGCCCCCTCCGCCGCCGAAACCCGCGAAATCCCCAGCAAGAAGGCCGCACTCGTCGTCGAGACGCTGGCAACGGGCCTGAAACAGCCCTGGTCCGTCGAGGTCCTGCCGGACGGCGCCTATCTCGTTTCCGAAAAGGGCGGCACGCTCCGCCTCATCCGCGGCGGAAAGATCTCCGCGCCGCTGCGCGGCGTGCCGGAAGTCTCCACCACCGGCCAGGGCGGCCTGCTCGACATCGCCCTTGCCCCCGATTTTCCCGAAAGCCGCACCCTCTACCTGACCTACAGCGCCCGCGGCAACGGCGGCTCCGGCACCGCTGTGGCCAAAGCGAAGCTTTCGGCGGACGGCGCGGCGCTGGAGGACACGACCCGCATCTTCCTGATGAACCGCCTCACCTCGCGCGGCCAGCATTTCGGCTCGCGCATCGCCATCGCCGGGGACGGCAGCCTGTTCTTCGGCATCGGCGACCGCGGCGAGGGCCCGCGCGCGCAGGACCCGCGCGACCATGCCGGCGCCATCCTGCACATCAACCCCGACGGCAGCCCCCATGCCGACAACCCCTTCCTCGGCAGCAGCGACGGGCTGGCGGAGATCTGGTCAAAGGGCCACCGCAACCCGCAGGGCCTTGCCATCGACCCGAAGGACGGAACGCTGCTCACCGTCGAGCACGGCGCACGCGGCGGCGACGAGATCAACCTCCCGCAGCCCGGCCACAATTACGGCTGGCCCCTCGTCTCCTTCGGCCGGCACTATTCCGGCGCGGAGTTCGACCTCGGCTCGGCGGCGAAAGGCTATGAGCAGCCGCTCTATTACTGGGACCCGTCGATCGCGCCGGGCGCCATCGCCGTCTATCACGGCGCCATGTTCCCCGAATGGGAGGGCAACCTGATCGTCGCCGCGCTCAAGTACCAGCTCGTCTCCCGGCTGGAGCGCGACGAGAGCGGCGCGGTCGTTTCGGAAGAGCGGATGTTCGACGGCGAGTTCGGCCGCATCCGCGACGTGGTGGTGGCGCCCGACGGCGCGCTGCTGCTCCTGACGGACGATGCGAACGGTGCGCTGCTGCGTGTCTCGCGCTCAACCGCGACCGACTGACCTAGAGCGCCCGCAGCCGCCGAAGTATGACGGCATCGCGCGCGCACCATCCTTTCTCCCGCGGCGCAATATAGATCGCGGGTAGACTGCAAAGCCCCGTAAAGCCTGCGGGTTTTTTCGGCAATCGCCCGGAATTTGACCAAAGTGAGGCGCAGCAAACGCGCGCCAAAACTTTTGCTTGCCAATTTAACGCAAACACATCACTCTTGCGCCGTTCGGGCAATTTGCGAACACGGGAAGACCTTGAATAAAAGCGCGCCGGAGACGCGAAACAATTCCGGGCAGCCAAGATCCGGACGGTCCACGAGACTAGCTGGCTGGCTGGCTGCGGTGAAAACAGGACCCTTTCCTCAACCTCGAGAACTGCCTGCCTAACGCCCCTCGGGGCAAAACTGATATGCTGCCCGCCGCCAATATACGGGCAGAGAGAAAAGGACCTGACGCATGGCCGAAACTGGCACCGTAAAATTCTTCAACACCGAGAAGGGCTTTGGCTTCATCAAGCCCGACAACGGTGGCGCGGATATCTTCGTACACATTTCCGCTGTACAGGCCTCGGGCCTGAACGGCCTTTCCGAAAACCAGAAGGTAAGCTTCGACACGGAACCCGATCGCCGCGGCAAAGGCCCGAAGGCGGTCAACCTGCAGATCGCCGGCTGAACCGGCGCCCATCAGGACTTTCAGTTGAAGCCCGGCAGAGATGCCGGGTTTTTTTGTTCAGCCACGGTTCAGCCGCGTTCTTCTAGTTTCCTTGCCATCAGCCGGCGTCGTGCCGGAGACCAGGGAAAGACACCCATGAACAAAGTCCTGAAAACCCTCGTGCTGTCCGCCGCCGTCGCCGCAACGACGCTCACCGCGACGGCCGGCGCCGTCGAAGCACGCGACCGCAATCGCGATGGCTACTGGCGCGAAGGCGACACCTACGAATACCGCAAGCCGCGCCGTCATCACCGCGACCGCGACCATGGCCGCGACGCCGTCATCGGCGGCGCGCTCGGCCTTGCCACCGGCGTCATCATCGGCGGCGCCCTCGCCTCCCAGCCGCGCTACGAGGAACGCCGCGTCTATGTGGAGCCGGACTACTATCCGGAACCCGAGCCGCGCGTGATCTACCGCCAGCCGGTCGTCGTGCCGAGCTACGAGCCCTGGACCCAGTCCTGGTACGATTATTGCGCACGGCGCTACCGCTCGTTCAACCCGAACAGCGGCACCTTTGTCGGCTATGACGGCCGCGAGCACTTCTGCACGGCCGGCTGAGGCCGAACCCCACCGAAACCGGAGGCGGGCGCCATCACGGCGCCCGCCTCTTTTTTTTAAAGGCCGCGCAGGAACGGGTTGCTGCGCCGCTCCTCGCCGATCCTGCCGCCCGGCCCGTGGCCGCAGAGGAAGCCGACCTCGTCACCAAGGGGGAACACCTTGTCGCGGATGGAGGCGAGAAGCTGCTGGTGATCCCCGCCCGGCAGGTCCGTGCGGCCGATCGAGCCCTGGAAGAGCACGTCGCCGAGATGGGCGAAGCCCTGGGCGCGGTGGAAATAGATGACGTGGCCGGGCGCATGGCCGGGCGTGTGATAGACCTCGAATTCGTGTTCGCCGAAGGACACCTTGTCGCCATCCTCAAGCCAGCGGTCGGGCACGACATTGCTGACCTTCATCGGCACGCCGAACATCGAGGCCTGCGCCTCGAGCCCCTGCAGCAGCGACAGGTCGTCCTTGTGCGGGCCGACGATGTCGATGCCGAGCGCCTCCTTCAGTTCCTTCGCGCCGCCGGCATGGTCGATATGGCCGTGCGTCAGCCAGATCGCCTTCACCGCGATGCCGTTGTCCTCGATCGTCCTGAGAATGACTTCGACATCGCCGCCGGGATCGACGACCACGCCCTCCTTCGTCTCGCTGTCGAAGAGAATGGTGCAGTTCTGCTGGAAGGGGGTGACGGGGATGATGCCCGCCTGAAGCATGCCCATGGGGTCCTCGCTCAAGGTGCCGCGTTGCGCCTGATATAGCCATTCCGGCGCCGCGCGCAAAGGACCGCTCAGCGCAGGCCGGCGATCTCCTCCGCCGGGGCGGTCGCCAGCGTCGGCGAGACCGTGGAGAAGAGCAGCGCTGCGACCGCGACGTTGAGCGCGGCATAGACATAGACCACCGGGCGAAGGCGGCTTGCGACCGGGTTTTCCTGTTTCGTCGTGTTCGTCTGCATGATCCTGTTCCCTGACTTTCGGCCGCGTTCGGCGCTGTCTCATCCGTTGGGGTCGGTTCTACAACGGCGACAGAGTCGGGCGTGTTCCTGCGGGAACAGGGTGGCGAGGATATCTGTTGCAATCCGGCAACAGCGCTCAGAGCGGCAGCGCCATCGTCTCCTTCAGCGTGTCGAGCACGATGGCGGTCTTCACATGCGAAACGGATTCGTGCGGCAGCAGCACATCGTTGACGAAGGCCGACAGCGCCTTGAGGTTCGGCACCACCACCTTGATGATGTAGTCCATCTCCCCCGTCAGCGAGAAGGCTTCCAGCACTTCCGGCAGGTTGGAGATCAGCCGCGCGAAGCGCACCGCATTGTCGCGGTTGTGCGTCGAAAGCGTCACCGTGACGACGATGACGATGCCGAGGTCGAGCTTTTCCCGGTCGAGTTCCGCGCGGTAGGCGCGGATGATGCCCTCCTCCTCCAGCCGGATGCGCCGGCGCGAACATTGCGAGGGAGAAAGATGGATACGCTCGGACAGTTCATTGTTGGTCAGGCGCGCGTCCTCCTGCAGATGCGCGAGCAGCTTGCGGTCGAATTCATCCAGCTGCACGCTTTTCCCTCCATCTTCCCATTTTATGCACGAACATCGCATCGAACTGGCAAAACGCAAGCACTATGCACGCACATTGCACGACAAACGCGCCATACTTGTCGAAATTTCCATCGAGGAGGACGAAGGATGGGACCCTTCCCGCACGACGCACCGCCGGCGCGGATCACCGCCGACAACCCGGCCGGCACGGACGGGTTCGAGTTCGTCGAATTCGCCCATCCCGAACCGGAAAAGCTGGAAGAGCTGTTTTCCCGCATGGGCTACAGCAAGGTCGCGACCCATCGCGAAAAGGCGATCTCCGTCTGGCGCCAGGGCGACATCAATTATGTCGTCAATGCCGAGCCCGGCTCGCATGCCATGACATTCGCCGGCCTGCACGGCCCCTGCGCGGCCTCCATGGCCTGGCGCGTGGTCGATGCGAAACACGCCTTCGCCCATGCCGTCTCCAAGGGCGCCACACCCTATGAAGGCGACGACAAGGCGCTCGATGTGCCCGCCATCGTCGGCATCGGCGGCTCGCTGCTCTACTTCGTCGAGAAATACGGCGCCAAAGGCTCCGCCTATGACGCGGAATTCGACTGGACGGGCGAGCGCGACCCCAAGCCGGAAGGCGTCGGCTTCTACTATCTCGATCACCTGACCCACAATGTCTATCGCGGCAACATGGACAAGTGGTGGGACTTCTACCGCGAACTGTTCGGCTTCACGCAGATCCACTTCTTCGACATCGACGGCCGCATCACGGGCCTCGTGTCGCGCGCCATCACCTCGCCCTGCGGCAAGATCCGCATTCCGCTCAACGAATCGAAGGACGAGACGAGCCAGATCGTCGAATACCTGAAGAAGTACAAGGGCGAAGGCATCCAGCACATCGCCGTCGGCACGGACGCGATCTACGATGCCACCGACAGGCTGGCCGGCAACGGCGTGAAATTCATGCCCGGCCCGCCGGACAATTACTACGACCGCTCCTATGTGCGCGTCGTCGGCCATGAGGAGCCGGTCGAGCGCATGAAGAAGCACGGCATCCTGATCGACGGCGAAGGGGTCGTCGACGGCGGCATGACGAAGATCCTGCTCCAGATCTTCTCGAAGACCGTGATCGGGCCGATCTTCTTCGAATTCATCCAGCGCAAGGGCGACGAAGGCTTTGGCGAGGGTAATTTCCGGGCGCTCTTCGAATCGATCGAGGAAGACCAGATCCGCCGGGGCGTCATCGCAGCAGAATAACAACCGCGGCAACCAAGCCACTGCGGGGAAGGAAGAGGCGGTCGCATCGCGGCCGCCTCTTTTCGTTTGAAAACTCCGGTGCAGGACGTTCGCGGGGAAATTGACTTCTCCCGGTTTTGTCCGCACGTTGCGGGTGCCGGATTTTTCGGCAACGGGCGCGCGGGCTCCAGGCCGCGCCCCGGTAGCAAGCCAGGTGTCCTGCTCGGATCACTCTCTATTCCGGGCGGACCTTTTCGGAGGGGAAGCCATGGAAGCATTGATGCCCATTATCACGCAGCTCATCGCCGGTGCCGTTGGCGGCAACGTGGCCGGCGCCGCCCTGAAACAGGCGGCCGTGAGCGCGATCGTCCGTACAATCGTCGGCGCCATCGGCGGCGTCGGCGGCGGCTTTCTCCTGCAGATGCTGGGCGGTGAAGCCGGCCTCTCGGGCCTCGTCGCCGACGGCATCGGCGGCCTTGTCGGCGGCGGCGTGCTGACGGCGATCGTCGGCGCGGTGCTCGGCAAGAAACCGGCCTGAACAAACGAAAGGCGGCCCGGAAGGGCCGCCTCTGCCTTTGATCGTCCGAAGGGGGCTTTCCAGCCCTGCCCGCTCACTCCGCGGCGGCGGCGACCGGATAGACTTCCTTCATGTAGTCGTTCATCAGCGTTTCGCAGATCGTGCCCGGCGTGAAACGGTAGGGGCCGATTTCCGAGACCGGCGTCACTTCCGCTGCAGAGCCCGTCAGGAAGCACTCGGAGAAGTCCGAAAGTTCTTCCGGCAGGATCGCCCGCTCGACCACCTGGTAACCGCGGCGCTTGGCAAGCTCGATGACCGTGCGGCGGGTGATGCCGTCGAGGAAGCAATCCGGCACCGGCGTGTGGATGACGCCGTCCTTGACGAAGAAGATGTTGGCGCCCGTGGCTTCCGCCACCTGGCCGCGATAGTCGAGCATCATCGCATCCGCATAGCCCTTCGCTTCGGCGGCGTGCTTGGAGATCGTGCAGATCATGTAGAGACCGGCGGCCTTCGACTTCGACGGCGCGGTCTTCGGGTCGGGGCGGCGGTACTCGGCGATGTCGAGGCGGATGCCCTTCAGCTTCTCGGCCGGGTTGAAGTAGCTGCCCCACTGCCAGATGGCGATGGCAACGTTGATGCGGTTGTTCTGCGCCGAAACGCCCATCATCTCCGAGCCGCGCCAGGCGATCGGCCGCGCATAGGCTTCGGAAAAGCCCTGGCGCTTCAGGAGTTCGATGGTCGCCGCGTCCAGTTCCTCCACGGAATAGGGGATCTTGAAGCCGAGGATCTCGGCGGACTTGTGCAGGCGCTGGTTATGCTCGGTGAGCTTGAAGATGCGCCCGCCATAGGCGCGCTCGCCTTCGAACACCGCGCTCGCATAGTGCAGGCCGTGCGTCAGCACATGGATTTTTGCGTCCTTCCAATCGACGAATTCGCCGTTGAACCAGATTTGTCCATCCAGTTGGTCAAAGGGAACAGCCATGGTGTCATCCTCCGGCGCGCTTGCGCCATTCTTTCAAGTTGATTGTTTCGCCTGTTACGGTCTAACCAGAAACGGGCGGGATTACCCTGAAAAATAGTAATCCAGATTGGGAATTCGGGAAAACACCGGATTTCCTGGTGCCCGGGAACCGCAATTTCGGCGGGACCCTAACAACGACGGCAAAATATGTCAACAAAGCTGACGTATCTTGCCATAAATTACGCGGGGACGGCTGAGTATGAAAGGAAATGACAACGTGGCTCGACAGATGCCGGACAGGAACGGTTCGGACGAGCTGCACGAGGACATCATGACGGGCGACGGGCGCATCGACTTCGAGATCATCGAGGGCCTTTTCTTCGCCTATCGCGACTTCATTTCCGATCCCGACGCCATTCTTGAAAAGAGCGGCTTCGGCCGGGCCCATCACCGGGTGGTGCACTTCGTCAACCGCGAACCCGGCATGACGGTGGCCGACCTGCTCGACACGCTGAAGATCACCAAGCAGAGCCTGGCGCGCGTCTTGAAGCAGCTCATCGATTCCGGCTATATCCAGCAGGTGGCCGGCCCAGAGGACCGACGCCAGCGCAAGCTCTACCCGACGCGGGCCGGACGGGAACTGGCGCTGGCGCTTGCCGAGCCGCAATCCCGCCGCATCGCGCGTGCATTCGAGGCGATGAGCGCGGACGAGCGCCGGGTGGTGATCCAGTTCCTCACCGGCATGCAGAACGCCAAGAGCGAATGAACGGCTGACAGGCAGAAAAGGGAGGACAGACGATGACCGCTGCCGGCACGCCCTCCGACGACGCATCCCATCTCCTCGTCGTCGACGACGACACCCGCATCCGTGACCTCCTCAACCGCTACCTGATGGGCGAGGGTTTCCGCGTCACCGTCGCCGCCGATGCCGACGAGGCGCGGCGCAAGCTGCGCGGCCTCGATTTCGACCTCATCATCATGGATGTGATGATGCCCGGCGAAAGCGGCCTGTCGCTCACGAAGAGCCTGCGCGAGATCCGCCCGGTGCCGATCCTCATGCTGACGGCGCTGGTCGAATCGAAGGCGCGCATCGAGGGTCTGGAGGCCGGCGCCGACGACTACCTCTCCAAGCCCTTTGAGCCGCGCGAACTGGTGCTGCGCATCAACAACATCCTGAAGCGCAACGCCGCGCCGGTGACGCCGAAGATCGAGCAGGTCATGTTCGGCCCCTACACCTTCTCCATCGTGCGCAAGGAACTGAAGCGCGGCAGCGACGCCATTCGCCTCACCGACCGCGAGCAGGAGATCATGCTGCTCTTCTCGCTGCGCGCGGGCGAGACCATTCCGCGCCACGAGCTGATCGGCGAGGAAACAGAAGTGGGCGAACGCACAATCGACGTGCAGATCAATCGCTTGAGGCGTAAGATCGAGGACGATCCGTCCAACCCGGTGTGGCTGCAGACCGTGCGCGGCATCGGCTATCGATTGAGCGTGGAGCAAGGCTGACCGTGCGCTGCCGAGACCCATTGAAGCATAGGTTCAACGCGGCTTTACGCGCGCATCCGTGTGATCTGCGATGACGACGTTCGAGACCTTCAAGCGGGATATCGAGCGCGCGCCGGCCGCCGGCTGGAAGCGTCTTGCCCGCTGGCTGCGCCGCCAGATGCCGACCGGGCTTTACGCCCGCTCGCTGCTCATCATCATCATCCCCATGGTGCTGCTCCAGTCGGTCGTCGCCTTCGTCTTCATGGAGCGGCACTGGCAGCTCGTCACGCAGCGTCTTTCCACCGCCGTCACGCGCGACATCGCCGCCATCATCGATCTCATCGAGACCTATCCGCAGGATGCCGACTATTCGGAGATCACGCGCATCGCGCGCGAGCGGCTCGAGCTCAACGTCGCCATCGAGCCCGGCACCGAACTGCCGGCCCCGCGCACAAAGCCCTTCTTCAACATTCTCGACGAGATTCTCAGCGAGGAGATCGTCCGCCAGATACGCCGTCCGTTCTGGATCGACACGGTGGGCGAAAGCAACCTCGTCGAAATCCGCATCCTGCTCGACAACAAGGTCCTGCGCGTCTATGCGCGGCGCAACCAGGCCTATGCCTCGAACACGCATATCTTCCTGCTCTGGATGGTCGGCACCTCGCTGGTGCTGATCACCATCTCGATCCTCTTCCTGCGCGGCCAGATCCGGCCGATCCTGACGCTGGCGCAGGCGGCGGAAAGCTTCGGCAAGGGCCAGAAGATGCCGGAGGATTTCGCCCCGCGGGGCGCGGACGAGGTGCGCCGTGCCGGTCTTGCCTTCATTCTCATGCGCGAGCGCATCGAGCGGCAGATGGAGCAGCGCACGGCCATGCTGACCGGCGTCAGCCACGACCTGCGCACCATCCTCACCCGCTTCAAGCTGCAACTGGCGCTCGCCGGCGACAATCCCGACCTGCAGGGCCTGCACAAGGATGTCGCGGACATGCAGACCATGCTGGAGGGCTACCTCTCCTTCGCGCGCGGCGACGTGGAGGAGGATGTCGGCCGGCTGCGGCTGGCGACCCTGTTCGACAAGTTCGCCATGGAGGCGGAACTGCACGAGCGCACCTTCTCCAGCGAGATCGACGGCGAAGGCGAGGTGATGGTGCGCCCGAACGCCTTCAGCCGCCTCGTCGGCAATCTCGTGTCGAATGCGATGCGCTATGCCAAGACCGTGCATGTGGAGGCCCGCCACCGCTCCAAATGGCTGACCATCACCGTCGACGACGACGGCCCGGGCATTCCCGAGCGCTCGCGCGACGACGTCTTCAAGCCGTTCTTCCGGCTCGACGAGGCGCGCAACCTCGATGCCTCGGGCACCGGCCTCGGCCTTGCCATCGCCCGCGATATCGCCCGCAGCCACGGCGGCAACGTCACGCTGTCGGACAGCCCGATGGGCGGCCTGCGCGCCACCATCCGCATTCCCGCCTGAGGCCGCCTCATGAGCCGATCCCCCTTCGACGGCCTGACCTGGCTCAACCCGCCCGCCGAAAGCCGCATCCGCGACGATCGCCTCCACATCCGTACCGCCCTCAAGACCGATTTCTGGCAGCGCACCTATTACGGCTTCCGGCCGGACAGCGGCCATTTCCTGCATCGCCCCTGGAGCGGCGACTTCACGCTGGAGACGACCTTCATCGGCCACTACGAGGCGCTCTACGACCAGGCCGGACTGATGGTGCGGCACGACGAGACGACCTGGATGAAATGCGGCATCGAATTCACCGACGGCGCGAAGCATTTCAGCGTGGTAGTGACGCGCGGCCATTCCGACTGGTCCGCCTTCCGCATCGACCACGATTTCGAGGCCATGTCCGTGCGCGTCACCCGCAACGGCGATGCGCTCTTCATCCAGTATCGAACAGACATTATGGCCGAATGGCGCATGGCGCGCCTTGCCTATTTCCCGCCGGAGCTTCCGGACCTATCGGTCGGCATCATGGCCTGCTCCCCGCAACGCGAAGGCTTCGAGGCGGCGTTCACCGATTTCCGGCTGGGACCGCCGGTCTCGCGGGATATCCATTAGGCCAGGCTATCAAGGCCCGCGCCGGACAAACGCTCCTGCCTCTCGCAGACCATGTGTCCACGAACCTCTCCTCCGTCATGCTCGGCCCTGAGCCGAGCATCCACCCGCCGCGGGTGGAACATGTATCCTCGGGTCAAGCCCGAGGATGACGATGGTGGGCGGCGAAAGGCTGGCGGTCTCTCGCTGACGACGACAGTGAGTGGGGTGAGGCCGTTCGTCTCTGGCCGGCTCAGCACATCTTCCTGCCGTTCGGCACCGGCTGGCCGACGCCGGCAAGAACGATCGCGCCGTTTTCATCCTCGAAGCCGAGCGTCAGCACTTCCGAGCGCACCGGGCCGATCTGGCGCGGCGGGAAATTGACGACGGCGAGCACCTGGCGGCCGACGAGGTCTTCCAGCGTGTAGTGCACGGTGATCTGCGCGGAGGATTTCTTCGTGCCGATCTCGGGGCCGAAATCGATCGTCAGCTTGTAGGCGGGCTTGCGCGCCTCGGGGAACGGCAGCGCCTCGACGATGGTGCCGACGCGGATGTCGACCCGTTCGAAATCCGCGTAGGTGATGGTGTCCGTCATCGGAAAATCCTTGTTCTATTCCGGCCCCTTCTCCTTGGCTGCGGGGCGAAGGAGATATGTCGCACCGCGTTCCCGGATCACTCACCCCCGTGGGGCAAGGCCCCTCTCCCGTTTACGGGGAAAGGGCCGGGGTGAGGGGCAGGCTCAAAAGCGGGCGCCCGAAAAGATCAGCCCGCCAGCTCCTCGGCGCGTTTGCGGGCGGCGGCGATGGCCTTGTCGAAGAGCGGCTGCATGCCGTCGCCAGCCATGAGGACCGCGAGCGCGGCGGCGGTGGTGCCGCCGGGCGAGGTGACGTTCTGGCGCAGGCGCGCCGCGTCGTCGGGGGACTGGTGAAGCAGTTCACCAGCCCCCGCGACGGTTTCCCGTGCGAGCCGCATGGCGAGGTCCGCCGGCAGGCCGGCTTTACGGCCTGCCTCCGCCATGCATTCGACGAGATAGAAGACATAGGCCGGGCCGCTGCCCGAGACCGCCGTGACGGCGTCGATATCGCCCTCGGAGGCGACCCATTCGACCGGGCCGCTCACCTTGAGGAGGGCATGCACGAAATCGCGCTGGCCCGCCGAAACGCGGGCATTGGCAAAGGCGCCCGTGACGCCGCGGCCGATCATGGCCGGCGTGTTCGGCATGGCGCGCACGGTGGCGGCCGCGCCGAGATGGCTTTCGAGATTGGCGATGGTCTTGCCGGCGGCGACCGAGACGATGACCGTCTCCGGCCCGACGAGCCCCTTCAGCGGCGGCAGGACCTGGTCGATCACCTGTGGCTTAACCGCGACGAAGATCACCCCGGCCTTCACGCCCTCGGGCGCCGACGTCTCGTGGCGCGCGCCGTTGTCGGCAATCAGCTTCGCCATGGCCGGCTGCGGGCCGGGATCGATGACGATGACGGAAGAGCCGGAAATGCCGCTTTTCAGCCAGCCGGCCAGCATGGCGCCGCCCATGTTGCCGGCGCCGACGAGAACGATGGGCCCAGAACCTGCAACCGCCATGTTCAGGCTTCTCCCACCGTCTCGAACAGGACGGCATCGACGGCGGACTGGGCGTCCATACCGGACCAGACGACGAACTGGAAGGCCTGGAAATAGGCCTCGCAGGCTTCCAGCGCGCTGGACAGCAGCACCTCGACCTGCTTGTTGGTCGGCTCCGCCCCGCCGGCGAGCAGCAGCGACTGACGGAAGATCACGACATCCTCGCGGCGCCACAGGTCGAAATGCCCCATCAGCACCTGGCCGTTCACATGCGAGAGCAGGCAATGCACCTCGTTGACGCGGCTTTCGGGAACCTTGATATCGAAGGCGCAGGCAAGGTGCAGCGCCTCGAACTCCTCCATCCAGGAGAAGGAGACGTGGTAGTCCGTCCACTTGCCCTCGACCGTCATCGCGATCTCGTCCTCGCCGGACCGCTCGAACGACCAGTCATTGTTGGCCGCGACGAACTCGATCATGTCGACCGGGTTGGACTGACGCCCGATATCCAATTCCATAAGGCTCATGCATCACCTTCAAGGCCGGAAGGCATGCAGCATCGTGCTCACACACGCGACGCGGCAAACCGTACTCCGGATACAACACTGAATGATTGCTCGGCACCTTGCGCAATCTGGACGACTTACCCTGCCCGAAGCTTGCGCTGCCTGTCTCGAATCATCATTTAAAATCAGTGTATAACGCCGGAGTCACGACGCCAGCCCCTGCCCTGCCATTTTCTCCGCCCGGTTGTGGACAGAGGTTGTGAAAAAGATTCAGGTCGGAGGCTTAAGAGACTCTTCGAAAAGAGCTTTTCGCAAGTGTCCACAGGGGTAAAAATTTTATTAAAAAAAACGGTTGGCGCGAGGTGAATCACGCCAACCGAGTCCTGTCGGATAAAACCTGTGCCGGAACGGCTCAGCCGCCCGCGTTGAGGCGGGCTTCCAGCGCCTCGATGCGCTTCAAAAGCGCGTCGTTCTCGTCACGCGCCTTCACCGCCATTTCGCGCACCGCCTCGAATTCCTCGCGCTTGACGAGGTCCATGCCGTTGATGAAGCGCTCGGCCTGGGCGCGGAACACGGTCTCGGCCTCCTTGCGCACGCCCTGGGCGGCGCCGGCGGCATCGGTCATCAGCTTGGCGAAGTCGTCGAGAATGCGGTTCGCACCGGTGGTCATGGTCTGCCCTCCTCGGGTGTCGATGGTCCTTTCGGGCGCCCACGCCCGCGTCTTGCCCCTGAGGTAGGGTCTGATGCCGCCGCTTGCAAGCGGATTCCGGTGGATCGCCGCCGGTTCGGGCCGCCCCGCCGCCGCCAAACGCGATTTACCGCCTTGACCCTGCCCCAAGGCATCGCCATCTTCCGCCCGAAAACGCAAAAGAGCTTGTCTTGACGAACCTTGCCCAACTCCTCGCCATCATGCCGTACCCCGAGATCGACCCGATCGCCTTTTCCATCGGTCCGGTCGCCGTGCACTGGTACGGCATCGCCTATGTCGTGGGCATCCTCCTTGGCTGGGTCTATGCCCGCCGGCTGATCGAGACGCCGCACCTGTGGGCGGGCGAGGCGCCGATGAACCGCACCCAGCTCGACGACTTCCTCGTCTGGGCCGCCGTCGGCATCATCCTCGGCGGCCGCATCGGCTATATCCTGTTCTACGATTTCCCGAATGTCGCGGCCGATCCGCTGCGCGCCCTGCAGGTGTGGAACGGCGGCATGTCCTTCCACGGGGGCCTCGCCGGCACGACGCTCGCCATGATCCTCTTCGCAAGGCGCAACGCCATCCCGGCCTGGAGCCTCTTCGACATCGTCGCCGCCGTCGTACCGATCGGCCTGTTCTTCGGCCGCATCGCCAATTTCGTCAACGGCGAGCTCTGGGGGCGCCTGTCCGACGCGCCCTGGGCGGTGATCTTCCCGGAGGCCGGCCCCTTCGCCCGCCACCCAAGCCAGCTCTACGAGGCGGGCCTCGAGGGTGTCGTGCTGCTCGTCGTGCTCGCCCTCGCTATCTACCGCTTCGCCGCGCTGAAGCGCCCCGGCCTCGTCACCGGCCTGTTCGTTTCGGGCTACGCCCTGTCGCGCATCACGGTCGAGTTCTTCCGCGAACCGGACCCCCAGCTCGGCTACCTCCTCGGCGGCTGGCTCACCATGGGCATGCTGCTCTCGCTGCCGATGCTCGCTCTCGGCCTCTGGGCGATTTTTCGCGCCCGGCCGGCCGCCACGGCCGGCGCCTGAACGGACGCCGCCATGTCGACGCCCCTCGCCCGCAAGATCAAGGCGCTGATCCGCACCAACGGCCCGATCAGCATCACCGATTATTTCGCCCTGTGCCTTGCCGATCCGGAGCACGGCTACTACCGCACCCGCGATCCGTTCGGCGCCGCCGGCGATTTCGTCACCGCGCCGGAGGTCAGCCAGCTCTTCGGCGAGATGCTCGGCATCTTCCTCGTCCATGCATGGCAGAAGCACGGCGGGCCGTCGGACGTGCGCATCGCCGAGATCGGCCCCGGCCGCGGCACGATGATGGCCGACATGCTGCGCGTCGTGGCGCGGATCGCCCCGCAGCTCTACGAGAGCGCGACGTTCCACCTGATCGAAACCAGCGCGAAGCTGCGCGCCGTCCAGCACGAGACGCTCGGCACCCATGCCGCACGCATCACCTGGCACGACAGTTTCGAGGAGCTGCCGGACGGCTTCGTGCTGCTCGCCGCCAACGAGCTTTTCGACGCCATCCCGATCCGCCAGTTCATCAAGACGCCCGCCGGCTTCCGCGAGCGCCTCGTCGGGCTCGATGCGAATGACGCGCTGACCTTCGCCGCCGGCGTCGCCGGCCTCGATCCCGCGCTCCTGCCGGAAAGCCACAAATCGGTGCCGAACGGCACGATCTTCGAGATCGCGCCCGCCCGCGAGGCCGTCATGGCGACGATCGGCGAGCGCATCGCCCGTTTCGGCGGCACCGCGCTCATCATCGACTACGGCCATTTCGTCACCGGTTTCGGCGATACGCTGCAGGCGGTGCTGAAACACGACTTCGACCCGCCGCTCGCCCATCCCGGCGAGGCGGACCTGACGAGCCATGTGGATTTCGAGCGCCTTGCCGGCGCGGCCGCGAGCGCCGGGCTCACCGTGCACGGCATGTTGCACCAGGGCGATTTCCTCGTCGGCCTCGGCATCGGCGAACGGGCCTCCGCCCTCGGCCGGCACCGCGACCCAGCGACGCAGCAGTCGATTCTTGCCGACGTCGACCGGCTCGCCGGTTCCGGCGTCGGCAAAATGGGCGATCTTTTCAAGGTCTTGGCCGTCGGCAGCACGCCGCTCGCGCTGTTTCCCTTCCGCCAGCCGGATTGACACCAGCCGTCAGGCCGGACAACATCCGGCCCGATTTGTGACCCCGCATGCCCCGGCCGCACCCAGGCCCGACGGGCCGCCCAAGCCCAGCCGAGAGACCATGAAGGACGACGCGCTCCCCTCCCCGATCGAAAGCCCGCTCCTTGCCGAGCGGGCAGGAAAGGCCGCGCAGCACGGCTTCTTCACGCGCGCCGGCGGGGTTTCCGACGGCATCTATCGCGGCCTCAATGTCGGCCTCGGCTCGAAGGACGAGCGGGAAAAGGTCGAGGAGAATCGCACCCGCGTCGCCCGCTGGTTCTCCGCAACGCCCGACCGTCTCGCTACCGTTCACCAGGTCCATTCGCCGGACGTCGTCCTGGTCGACGGCGCGTATGACGGCGCACGCCCGCAGGCCGATGCGCTGGTCAGCGCCACGCCCGGCATGGTGCTCGGCGTCCTTGCCGCCGATTGCGGCCCGATCCTCTTCTGCGATCCAGAAGCCCGCGTCGTCGGCGCCGCCCATGCCGGCTGGAAGGGCGCGCTCTACGGCGTGCTCGAAAGCACCATCGCGGCGATGGAACGGCTCGGCGCCCGCCGCGAGGCGATCGTCGCCAGCCTCGGCCCCTCGATCAGCCGGCGGAACTACGAGGTCGGGCCGGAATTCGTGGAGCGTTTCCTTGGCGTCGACACGGCATATCAGCGCTATTTCACGCCGTCGGAAAAACCCGGCCACGCCATGTTCGACCTGCCGGGCCTGACGACGCAGCGGCTGACCGACGCCGGCGTGACGGCGGAGAACCTCGACATCTGCACCTATCCGGACGAAGAGCGCTTCTTCTCCTACCGGCGCACCACGCACCGGCAGGAGCCCGACTACGGCCGCCAGATTTCGGCGATCATGCTACGGGGCTAAGCCCCCAAAACGACACGGACGAGGGAGACACCGCCATGGCACTTCACTTCGACAGCGAGGAATACGCCAACCGGCTCCAGCGCCTCACCGCCCGCATGCGGGAGGAGAAGATCGACGCCATGCTGCTGTTCGCGCAGGAGAGCATGTACTGGCTGACCGGCTACGACACCTTCGGCTACTGCTTCTTCCAGACGCTGGTCGTCAAAGCGACGGGGGAAATGGTGCTGCTGACCCGCTCGGCGGACCTGCGCCAGGCGCGCCACACCTCCAACATCGAGAAGATCGAGATCTGGATCGACCGCGTCAATGCCGATCCGACGATGGACCTGAAGAACCTCTTGTCCGATCTCGACCTGCTCGGCTGCCGCATCGGCGTCGAATACGACACGCATGGCCTGACCGGCCGCAATGCGCGCCTTCTCGACAACCAGCTTCAGAGTTTCGGCCAGATCGTCGACGCCTCCAACCTCATCAGCCGCCTGCGCCTCATCAAGAGCCCGGCCGAGATCGCCTATGTCGAGCGCGCCGCCGCCCTCTCCGACGATGCGCTGGCCGCAGCCCTGCCCCTCATCGTACCGGGCGGCGACGAGGCGGCGATCCTGGCGGCGCTGCAGAACGCGGTGCTGGCCGCCGGCGGCGACTATGCCGCCAACGAATTCGTCATCGGCTCGGGCGCCGACGCGCTGCTCTGCCGCTCCAAGTCCGGCCGGCGCAAGCTCGATGCCGAGGACCAGCTCACCCTTGAATGGTCGGGCGTCAGCGCGCGCTACCATGCGCCGATGATGCGCACCGCCATCATCGGCGAGCCGACCAACCGCCACCGCGAACTCTACAGCGCCTGCCGCGAGGCCATGCAGGCGATGGAGATGGTGCTGCGCCCCGGAAACACCTTCGGCACAGTGTTCGAGACCTTCGCCCGCATCATCGACGAGCGCGGCCTTGCCCGCCACAGGCTCAACACCTGCGGCTATTCCGTCGGCGCGCGCTTTGCCCCCTCCTGGATGGAGCAGCAGATGTTCCTCGTCGGCAATCCCCAGGAGATCCAGCCGAACATGGCGCTCTTCGTGCACACGATCGTGCTGGATTCGGAAAGCGGCACGGCCATGACGCTCGGCCAGACCTACCTCACAACGACCGACACGCCGAAGCCGCTGTCGCGCTACGGGCTCGATTTCATCGAGGTCTGACGGGATCGACCGCAGGCCCCAAGATCCCGCAATTGACACGCCCCCGGGCGATACCCATAAATCGTTGCGGGGAACGGAGGAGGCAGGAGCCTTCCGCAGGACACGGACGTCAATGATGCAAGAGCTGATGAAGCGGCTGGCACTGATCGGCCTCATTGCCACCCTTTCCGGCTGCAACAGCACGGATGCGCTGACGCCGCAGGTCGATGTCGGCGGGGGCACCTTCAGTTCGCCGCCCGTCACCCAGAGCGACCTCGACCAGATGAGCGCCCAGACGACGCCGGTCACCTCCGTCACCCAGGAAACCGCCTTCACCCCGTCATCCGGCACCGGCACCACGACGGGTGCGGACACCGCCGGCACGCTGCAGGGCCAGGCCGACGCGCTCGCCCGCAACACGGGGAACCGGACGGATGCGGAGCTTGCCCGTACCGCCGCCCGGCGCTCGCTGGCAGCCGAAACGTCGACCGGCGCAGAGGAAGTCGCCGTCGCCTCGCCCGCCGCCGCAGCCGGCGAAACCGTCCGCTTCCTGCCGATCATCGGCGCGCCGGTCGAGGCCGTGACGCCGCTTTCCCGGCGGCTCGGCGCGGAAGCGCGCTCCAACGGCCTGACGATCCGCAGCGCCTCGGACAATTCGAGCAAGTACATCCTGAAGGGCTATTTCTCCGCCATGAACGACAACGGCAAGACCACCGTCGTCTATGTCTGGGACGTGCTCGACGGCAACGGCGCGCGGCTGCACCGCATCCAGGGCCAGGAGAGCGTCTCGGGCACGGCCTCCGATCCGTGGGCGGCCGTGCCGGCCCGCACGATGGAGGGCATCGCGCAGAAGACCATCCGCCAGTATCTCGACTGGCGCGGCGCCACGCGCGGTTAAGCACGTCGCGGGTTAATCACAGCGAAATGCGAAGAAACGCTTTTCGCAGATCGCAAAGCCCTTGCATTCGCGGATTTTGCCGCTTAAAGCCCCCCCATCAGCATAATCCACAGGCGGACCATAGATGAAGGTTTTCGCGGGCAATTCGAACCGGCTCCTCGCCGAAGCGATCTGCAATTATCTGAATGTTCCGCTCGGACGGGCCACTGTAAGGCGCTTCGCAGACCAGGAAATCTTCGTTGAAATCCAGGAGAACGTGCGCGGCGAGGACGTCTTCGTCGTCCAGTCGACCTCGTTCCCGACCAACGACCACCTGATGGAAATGCTCATCATGATCGATGCGATGCGCCGCTCCTCGGCACGCCGCATCACGGCCGTGATCCCCTATTTCGGCTATGCCCGCCAGGACCGCAAGCCGGGCCCGCGCACGCCGATCTCGGCAAAGCTGGTCGCCAACCTCATCACCGAGGCCGGCGCCGACCGCGTCCTGACGCTCGACCTGCATGCCGGCCAGATCCAGGGCTTCTTCGATATCCCGACCGACAACCTCTACGCCGTGCCGATCCTGGCGCGCGACGTGAAGGAGAACTACAATCTCCAAAACGTCATGGTCGTCTCGCCGGACGTCGGCGGCGTCGTGCGCGCACGCGCGCTGGCCAAGCGTCTCGATTGCCAACTGGCGATCGTCGACAAGCGCCGCGAACGCGCAGGCGAATCCGAAGTTATGAACGTCATCGGCGATGTCACCGGCAAGGACTGTCTGCTGATCGACGATATCGTCGATTCCGGTGGCACGCTCTGCAACGCGGCCGAGGCGCTGTTGAAGAACGGCGCAACCAGCGTCACCGCCTATATCACGCACGGCGTCCTGTCGGGCGGTGCGGTCGCCCGCGTCACCTCCTCCAAGCTGAAGGAACTGGTGATCACCGACTCGATCCAGCCGACCACGGCCGTCCAGTCGGCACACAATATCCGCGTCATCACCACCGCCAACCTGCTCGGCGAGGCGATCAACCGCACCAGCGCCGAAGAGTCGGTATCGAGCCTGTTCGACTGACGGATTTTTGCCGGGACCGATACCGGTCCCGTCATTTCTGCGCTAAGTTCCCCTCAGATTCGACAGGGGAAAACCATGATTTCCATGCCATTCGTGTCCCGCCTTGCAGGGCCTATCGTCCTTCTTCTTGCAGCCGGCACGCTCGCCGCCTGCTCGGTCGAGGTCGACCAGCGCCCCGGCGGCTACGATCCGCGCCCGCCGCAGATGTGCACCCGCGAATACGCCCCGGTCTGCGGCGAACGCGGCCGCGACCGCCAGACCTTCGCCAATGCCTGCGAGGCGCGTTCCAGCGGCTACGGCATCATCGGCCGCGGCGAGTGCCAGTTCCGCCGGCCGGATATCGACCGGGACCGTGATCGCGACAGGGACGGCTGGAACGACGGGCGCGACGACCGCAACCGCGACAGGGACCGCCGCGATCGCGACCGCAACGACCGTGGCGATCGCGAACGCCCGCGCGACCAGCGTGTCTGCACGATGGAATATGTTCCGGTCTGCGGGCGCCGCGGCCCGGACTTCAAGGAATTCGGCAATGCCTGCTCGGCGGAGGCGGCCGGCTTCACGGTCTATCGGCGCGGCCAGTGCCCGATCGGCTGAGGCCGGCCTGAACCGCGTCAGCGCGTCGGCAGCGGGCAGGCCTCGCCGCCGGTAAAGAGGCGTGAGCGGGTGAGGAACCGTCTCTCCCGGCCATTGTCGAGCGAGAACATGCCGCCCCTGCCCGGCACCACGTCGATGATCAGCTGCGTGTGCTTCCACACGCCGAACTGGCTCTCGCTGATATAGACCGGCACGCCGCCGATCTCGCCGAGCTTCACGTCCCGGTCGCCGACGATGTAGTCGTCCGCCGGATAGCACATGGGCGAGGAGCCGTCGCAGCAGCCGCCGGACTGGTGGAACAGGATATCGGGGTGATCGGCCTGGATCTCCCGGATGAGCGCCAGCGCGGCATCGGTCGCCACCACGCGCGGCTCGGTCTCGACTTCGGTCATGGCAGCTCTCCTCCAAGCGATTTTCCCTCCCCCCAGAACGGGGAGAAGGATGGAGCGGGAGCGACGGCGGGCGGGCTCCCGCGCCCGTTGCACGCCGTCTCCGGGGGTGGAGACGGCTTGCGGTCGCTCAGAAGAAACCGAGCGCCTTGGGAGAATAGCTGACCAGCATGTTCTTGGTCTGCTGGTAGTGGTCGAGCATCATCTTGTGCGTCTCGCGGCCGATACCGGACTGCTTGTAGCCGCCGAAGGCCGCATGGGCCGGATAGGCATGGTAGCAATTGGTCCAGACGCGGCCGGCCTGGATGTCGCGGCCGAAATGGTAGCAGCGGTTCGCATCGCGGCTCCAGACGCCGGCACCGAGGCCGTAGAGCGTGTCGTTGGCGATGGCGAGCGCTTCCGCATCGTCCTTGAAGGTGGTGACCGAGACGACCGGCCCGAAAATCTCCTCCTGGAAGATGCGCATCTTGTTGTGGCCGCGGAAGACGGTCGGCTTGACATAGTAGCCGCCCGAAAGGTCGCCGCCGAGATCGTTGCGCCCGCCGCCGGTCAACACTTCCGCGCCTTCCTGCTTGCCGATGTCGATATAGGAGAGGATCTTCTCCAGCTGCTCGGAAGACGCCTGCGCGCCGATCATCGTGCTCACGTCGAGCGGGTTGCCCTGTACGATCTTCTCGACGCGCTTGACGGCCTTTTCCATGAAGCGGTCGTAGATTTTCTCGTGCACCAGCGCGCGGCTCGGGCAGGTGCAGACCTCACCCTGGTTCAGCGCGAACATGGCGAAACCTTCAAGCGCCTTGTCGAGATAGTCGTCATCCTCGTTCATCACGTCGGCGAAGAAGATGTTCGGCGACTTGCCGCCGAGTTCCAGCGTCACCGGAATGAGGTTCTGGCTGGCATATTGCATGATGAGGCGGCCGGTCGTCGTCTCGCCGGTAAACGCAATCTTGGCGATGCGCGGGTTGGAGGCGAGCGGCTTGCCGGCTTCGAGGCCGAAGCCGTTGACGATGTTGAGCACGCCGGCGGGCAAGAGGTCGCCGATGAGTTCGGCCCAGACGAGGATCGAGGCGGGCGTCTGCTCGGCCGGCTTCAGCACCACGCAATTGCCGGCGGCAAGCGCGGGGGCAAGCTTCCAGGCGGCCATCAGGATCGGGAAGTTCCACGGGATGATCTGGCCGACGACGCCGAGCGGTTCGTGAAAATGATAGGCGATCGTGTCGTGGTCGACCTCGCCGATCGTGCCTTCCTGGGCGCGGACGCAGGAGGCGAAATAGCGGAAGTGGTCGATGGCGAGCGGGATGTCGGCCGCCATGGTCTCGCGCAGCGGCTTGCCGTTGTCCCAGGTCTCGGCCTTCGCGAGAAGCTCGAGATTGTCCTCCATGCGCTGGGCGATCTTCATCAGGATGTTGGAGCGCTCGGTGGAGGACGTGCGGCCCCACTTGTCCTTGGCGGCATGGGCGGCATCGAGAGCGAGTTCGATGTCGGCGGCGTCGGAGCGTGCGATCTCGCAGAGCTTGCCGCCGGTGATCGGCGTGATGTTGTCGAAATAGCGGCCGGCGACCGGCTCCTTCCACTCCCCGCCGATGAAGTTGCCGTACTTCGCCTTGTACGGGTTTTCGACGATCTTCTGGTGCAGCATGTCATTCCTCCCATAAGGCCCACACTGGGCTGTCGGGAAGGATGGTGCGGCGCTTCGGCCGGCTGTGGTAGAGGGCCGCTGACGATGGCGGCGCCGACTGTTTCAGAATTGAGACAGGCCGATGCGACGGCCTGCGCTGCGCCGCAACATCAATTGATCGAGAGCTTCTTCATCTTGCGATACAGCGTCGCGCGGCTGATGCCGAGCAGGTCCGCGGCCTGGCTGACATTGCCGCCGGCGCGCGCCAGCACGCGGCGCAGCGCCGCGCGTTCCGCGTCGTCGAGGTCGCGCCCGTCCTCCGCCCGGTCCTCGCGCAGGAGGTCGGAGGCCGCGACACCCGTGGCGATGCGCCGGTCGTCTAGGCCGAGTACCTGGCGCGCGGCGCGTGTCGCGCCCAGAACGAGATCGTCGCGGTCGACCGCGAGCAGCGCCGGCGCGGCGCGGCCCTCGACGGGCACGAGCAGGATGCGGGCGGCGGAGAAGGCGCGGCGGAACAGCCCCGCCTCGATGCGCGCGGCGGCATCGCGCACGGCCTGCGAGAGGATCGCCATCGTCATCTCGTTGGCATCGTCCCGGCAGGTGGAGATATCGATGGCGGCGGCGATGCGCCCCCGGTGGTCGCGGATCGGCGCGGTGGTGCAGGAGAGGCCGGTGTTCTGCGAGAGGAAATGCTGGTCGCGCAGGATGAGCACCGGCCGCGCATCGGCCAGCGCCGTACCGATGCCGTTGGTGCCGACGCTCGCCTCGCTCCACACCGTGCCGGACCAGAGCCCGACACCGCGAAAATCGCGGTCATCGCCCGCCGCCCCGCGCCGTTCCAGCGCAATGCCGTTCTCGTCGGTCAGGAGCAGGCAGCAGCCGGCCCTGCCGACCGTGGCGAAGAGCCGGTCGATCTCGCCGCGCGCCTCCTCGATAAGCACGCTGGAGCGCGCCCGCGCCTGACGGAATTCGGGTTCGCTGAGGCGCCAGGGCGTGCGCGCCTCCTCGGGCGAAAGGCCGTGCAGCGTGAGGCAGCGGCGCCAGGAGGCGGCCACGGGCGAGCTGGCCGCCGCCGACGCATGGGCCGCAACGCTCTGCACATGATCCGCATGATCGAAACGCATGGGCATCCGCTCTCCTCCCCGAAAGCTTCGACCGATCGTCGCGCCAGAATACAACGCTTGACGACTATAGCCTCGTTTGCGCCCGCGGGTCCAGCAGGACAAAGGTCCAAGACGGGAGATGCACGGCCAGGCTCCCCATGGCCCGTCACAAGCCTGTTCCCAAGCCGCCCGGCGCCTGTTACCAGTGCACAATCCTTTCCAGTGTCGATCCTGCCATGCTCCGTGATTTTTCCGCCCAAGCCCTGTTCATGGGCCTGCTCACCGCCTTCGTCGGCTTCGCCAGTTCCTTCGCCGTCGTGCTGCACGGCCTGACGGGCGTCGGCGCCACGGAGGCGCAGGCCGCCTCCGGCCTGATGGCGCTGTCCGTGTCGATGGGCGTGTGCGCCGTCGTGCTCAGCGCCGCAACGCGGCTTCCCGTCTCCATCGCCTGGTCGACGCCGGGCGCCGCGCTGCTGGCAAGCTCCGGCGCGGTCGAGGGCGGCTTTGCCACGGCGGTCGGCGGCTTCCTCGTCTGCGCGGTGCTGATCGTCGTCGCGGGCCTGTGGAAGCCGCTCGGCCGCATGGTCGCGGCAATCCCGGCGACGCTCGCCAACGCCATGCTGTCGGGCGTGCTGATCGGCCTCTGCTTCGCGCCGGTGAAGGCCATCGCCTTCGATCCGCTGCTCGGCCTGCCGATCGTGCTGGCCTGGGTGGTCGTGGGCAGCATCAACCGGCTCTACGCCGTGCCCGCGGCGCTTGCCGCCTTCGTCGCGGTGCTCGCCTTCGGCATCGACGTACCGGAGGGCGCCCTTGCCGGGCTGGCCGACGCGCTGCTGCCGCAACCGGAGATCGTCACGCCCGTCTTCACCGTCGCCGGCCTTGTCGGCATCGCGCTGCCGCTCTTCATCGTCACCATGGCCTCGCAGAACATTCCGGGCATCGCCGTGCTGAAGGTCAACCATTACGAGCCGAGCCCCGGCCCGCTCTTCGCCGTTACCGGCCTGTTCTCGCTGCTGTCGGCGCCCTTCGGCGGGCACGCGGTCAATCTTGCCGCCATCACCGCCGCCATGTGCGCGGGCAGCGACGCGCATCCCGACCCGGCCAAGCGCTACTGGGCGGCGATCAATGCCGGCGTCTTCTACGTGATCTTCGGGCTTGCCGCGGGCGCCGTCACGGCCTTCGTCAGCCTCGCCCCGCCGGTCCTCATCCAGGCGGTCGCCGGCCTCGCGCTGATCAGTGCCTTCGCCAATTCCGCCCTCAACGCCTTCAAGGACGTCGACAGCCGCGAGGCGGCGGCGGTGACCTTCCTCGTCACCGCCTCGGGCGTCTCCTTCGCCGGCATTTCCGGCGCCTTCTGGGGGCTGATCGCCGGCGGGCTAATGCTCGCGCTCGCCCGCCTCACCGCGAAACGCCGCGCCCGGCCCTGATCCCTATTGCTGGAACGGCAGCGGCCGGCCGTTGACCAGCACCTTGCCATCCTCGCCCACCGTCAGGTCCCAGGCCTGCGCGCCGCCGCCGGCATCGCGGGCAAGGCCCTTCATCATCAGGAGGCCGAAGGCGGCCTGGCCGAACTGCGGCACGGCGGCGGCGTTCTTCTGGAGATAGGCGACCGTCTTGTCGAAGTCGCGCATGGTCAGCGTCACCTCGGCGCTGTGGCGGTCCTTCTCCTCGGGATAGACCCGCATCCTGCCGGCAAGGTGCAGGTCGTAGACCGGCGAGACGGCGGAGACGTCCTCGAATTCCACGGTCATCACACCGCCCGGCAGGACGATGCGGCCGACTTCCTTGTTCTGCGCTTCCGTCAGCGGCTCGGACTTCGTGAAGTCCGCATGCTCGATGAGGTAGTCGACGGCGCCGGCAAGGTCGAGATTGGTCACAGCCGCCTTGAAGGTCGCGCGTTCCGGCACCGCTTCCGCGAAGGCCGCGGGCAGGATACCGGCGGGCGGCCTCGGCTTGTCCACCCCGAAACCGAAGCCGAAGCGGGTGGAATGGGCGATGCCGTTCATGTCGATGACATAGCTGACGCTCTCGGCCCCGAACGTGCCGTGCTGCGTGCCGACTGTCACGTTGGAGGCCTTGATCGTCTCCGTCAGGTTGTCGAAGACCGGCAAGGCGGAGCGCAGCAACTCCTTCAGGCGCGCCGCATCCGCCGCCTCCAGCTTGTCCTTGTGCATGTTGTCGAGCACGAAGAAGACGAGGTCCTGCACCACCCTGTTGCGCGCGCCGTCCATGCTGACGTCGATATCGACCGTGTCGGCGCTGATATCGACCCGGCCGTTCGCCCCGCCGGTGACCGTCTCGGCAAAGGCCTTCATCACGCCGGTGCTGGATATGTCGAGAATGCCCTCGCCTCTCTTCTCGGCGGCAAGGCGCATCGCCGTCTCGCCGAAGCTCGCCGTGACGCTCTCCTGCGGCGAGGTGCTGGTGAAGGCGATCTTCTCGGCCTTCCAGTCGGCGGCGGTGAAATAGAGGATATCGGGATCGTAGATGCCGTCGAGCGTCATCGAGGCGATGACATAGGAGAAGGAATTCTTGCCGGGCGCCGCGTCGACCGAGCCCTTGATGTCGAAGCTGTCGCTCGCCTCGACACGGTAGGTGCCTTCGGGCGTGGGGCGCAGATAGGCCGTCATCGGCTTCAGGCCCTCGACGGTCACCGCCTTGGACCTGTCCTTCTCCAGGAGCACGGCGGGGTTGAAGCGCAGCTCGTAGAAGGAGGTCGCCGCCTTGACGGTGACGAGGCCGGCCTCGATCATGTCCTGCGGCAGGTAGCGGGTGAGCTTATGCTGGATGCTCTCGGCCTCGGCCGGCGAAACCTCTTGGGCGAGGGCCGGGCTTGCGGATACAAGCGCAAATGCGGCCGAAGCCATCAGGATCTGTCGTCTCATCGCGGTTTCCTTCGCCGAACGGATCTAGAAGCGAACATCCAATCATGACCGCATCGTGTCAATCGCCCGCGGGCCTTGCATTTCCGGGCGTTCTCGTTTATCGAGCCCCCGTCCGCGTAGACACCCTTGGAGGCAACGTGGATGAGGCTTTCACGAAATCCTCAAGCTTTTTGCGCGGCAGGGCTTCCCTGCGTGCGAAGGGCTCTCCAGTAACACATGAAAGGTAAAGCCATGAGCCACGACACTTACGAGCTCAAGGCCGAGACGCGCGAACGGGTTGGTAAGGGGTCCTCCCGTGAACTTCGCCGCAACGGCCTTATTCCCGCAGTCATCTACGGCGACAAGCAGGCCCCGCTCTCCATCGCCATCTCGACGAAGGAAGTAACCCAGCGCATCCACGCCGGCGGTTTCAAGACCACCGTCGCGACGATCGACGTCAACGGCGAGAAGATCAAGGTCCTGCCGAAGGACTATCAGCTCGATCCGGTCCGCGACTTCACGATGCATGTCGACTTCCTGCGCGTTTCGGGCAACACCCACGTCGTCGTCGAAGTTCCGGTTCACTTCGTCAACGAAGAGAAGTCCCCGGGCATCAAGGCAGGCGGCGTCCTGAACATCGTCCGCCACGCTGTCGAACTGCACGCCCTGGCCGGCGACATTCCGGAATTCCTGACGGCTGACCTCGCTGGCCTGAAGGTCGGCGAAGGCATCCACATCTCGCACGTCAAGCTGCCGAAGGGCACCAGCCCGGTCATCAGCGATCGCGACTTCACGATCGCCACGATCGCTGTCCCGGCTGCCGGCGTGAAGGCAGAAGAAGCAACGGAAGCCTCCGAGTAATCGGATCCGTCCTATAAGACGCCGAAAACCCCGCATCCGCCGGATGCGGGGTTTTTCTTTGCCGCCGTTCCGCCACTACCGTTGCGGGAAGCCTGAATTATCAGCACTTTTCCGGGTCGCCATTTCAGCAACATTTAAGACTTTGATGAAAATCTAGACCGCAAAAGATGACATAAGCCAAAGAGGGGCGTTATGGGCGGCGGGCTTGGCATCATGGCAGGGGGGCGACCGGCATGAAAGTGCATTCGGTGGAAAGCCGCTTCATCGCCATCGTCATCGGCGCCCTGCTCATCTTCGTTGCCCCGCTCTTCGTGCTTTTCCTGATCCTGTCGTCCGACCGCGTCGCGCGCGAGCGCCTGCAGAACACCGAAGTGCTGCTCGAGGCCAATGTCCAGGCGCTCGGCAAGCCGCTGTGGGATTTCGACAAGGACAGCATCGACCAGATCGTCGGCGCGCTGCAGGCCGATGCCGACATTGCCTTCGTGCATGTACGCGACACGTCCGATCTCATCGACGTCAGCAGGCCCGCCATGCGCCCCGATCCGGACGAGGCCCGCTCCATCGTCAAGGCGGATATCCTCTACAAGGCCAGCGACGGCATCAAGAAGGTCGGCACGGCGGAGATCTGGATCCGCAAGAAGGGCCTGCTCTCGCGCTTCTCGACGGACGAGATGAGCATCTTCGCCATCTTCTTCTTCGCCGTGGCGACGCTCTTCACCGCCGCGATCATCGGCAACCGCATCACCATCATCCGTCCGCTGATGCGGCTGACGGCGGCCATCGAGGCGACGCGCCGGCTCGGCTCGCGCCACCATGTCGACTGGACGTCAAACGACGAGATGGGCGCCCTCGCCCATAATTTCAACGAGATGCAGAGCAAGCTGGAGCGCGAGGAGAAGGAGCTGAAGCTCGCCCATGCCCGCGCCACCGACATCTACAACCTGACGCCGGCCATGCTGTTCTCCATCGACGCTGACAACCGCATCACGGCCGTCAGCGACTACTGGCTGACCGCGACCGGTTATCGCCGCGCCGCGGTGATCGGCCAGGAATTCACCGAATTCGTCGCCGAGGACTGGCGCGAGGCCTATCGCACGCGCCACGCCGCAAACAGCGCAGAGGGCGGCATCTGCGAGGCGACCGTGCGCTTCCGCTGCGCGGACGGCGGCATGATCGACGTGCTGATCCTGGAAACCGGCACCGCGGCCAGCAGTGGCCGGCAGGCGCTGTCGCTGTCCGTCATGACCGACGTCACGGACCTCAAGGAGGCGGAGAACCGCAACCACCACCAGGCAATCACCGACCACCTGACGGGCCTGCTCAACCGGCAGGGCTTCGAATCCGTGCTCGACGAACTGATCGGCACGGCCGACAAGCTCGGCCAGCAGCTCGCCTGCCTCTTCGTCGACCTCGACCGCTTCAAGTGGATTAACGACAATCTCGGCCATGCGGCGGGGGACGACGTGCTCTGCCAGGTGGCGACGCGCCTGCGCCGGCAACTGCGCGCGGGCGACCGCATCGCCCGGCTCGGCGGCGACGAATTCGCCATCCTGCTCGCCGCGCCGGATGCCCGCCAGCTCGCCATGGACGTCAGCGAGCGGCTGGTCGCCAGCCTGCGCGCGCCGCTCGCCATCAATGGCGCGGACCTCAATGTCAGCGCCAGCATCGGCATCGCCGTCTATCCCGACCAGGCCGAAACGGCGGCCTGCCTGCTGCAGAAGTCGGACATGGCCATGTATGCCCGCAAGCGCAGCGGCAAGAACGGCGTGCAGCTCTTCGACAACAACATGGTGGACATCGCCCGCAAGCGGCTGGAAACCGAGCAGTTCATCGACCAGGGCCTGCGCGACGACTGGTTCACGGCCCATCTCCAGCCGATCGCCTCGCTCGCCGACGGGCGCGTCGCCGGCTTCGAGGCGCTGATGCGCCTCAACCACCCCGAACGCGGCCTGCTGCCGCCGGCCGAGATCATCGGCATTGCCGAGGAGAACGGCTCGATCGGCCGTATCGGCGACAGCATCCTGTCGAAGTCGATCGCCAGCCTCGCCGTCATCTCCAGACTGGAGGGGCTTGCCGACAGCTATCTGGCGGTGAACTTCTCGCCGCTCCAGTTCGAGCCCGTGCTGCCGGCCCGCCTTGCCGCCCTGCTCCTGGAGCACGGCATCACGCCGTCGCGCATCGTCGTGGAAATCACCGAGGCCGTGCTGATGCTCGACAATCCCGTGGTGCGCGAGGTGCTCGACGCGCTCTCCGACCTCGGCTGCCGCATCGCGCTCGACGATTTCGGCACCGGCTATTCCTCGCTGTCCTACCTCAACCGCTTCCCGGTCGATATCGTCAAGATCGACCAGTCCTTCACCCGCTCGCTCTCCTCCGACCAGCCGGACGTGCGCCGCAAGAGCCGCATGCTGGTGGAAGGCATCCGCACCATTTCGCACCAGATGGGCTGCGCCGTGGTGGCGGAGGGCATCGAGACGACGGAACAGTGGGATATCCTCCAGTCCATGCATGTCGAATTCGGCCAGGGCTATCTCCTCAGCCGCCCTCTTCCGCTTGACGCGCTCCTGGAAAAGCTGGACGATTTCACGAGTGCGGACAGGCCGGAACGCCGCGCCGCTTCCTGACGAATCCCTGGGGACGAGACGATGAAGACGCTGTTTCTGACGCTTTGCCTGTCGCTCGCCCCCCTTTCCGCGCCGCTGGCCGAAACCCTGCATTTCGTGACGGAGGAATACGCTCCCTTCAACTATTCCAGGGACGGCAGGATCACCGGCATCGCGGTCGAGCAGGTCGAAGCGATGGCGAAGGCGGCCGGCATCGACTACACGATCGAGATCATGCCCTGGGCCCGCGCCTTCGCGATGGCCGAGAACCAGCCGATGAACTGCGTCTTCACGACCGGCTACAACCGCGAGCGCGCCGGCCGCTTCGCCTGGGTCAACCCGCTCCTGAAGGACGAGATGGTACTGCTGAAGCGCAAGGACGGCAGCAAGGGGCCGGCAAGCCTGCGCGAGGCGCTCACCATGAAGGTCGGCTCGCAGCGCGGCGACTTCGCCGTGGAGGCGCTTGAACAACTCGGCTTCAAGGAGATCGACCTTGCCGCCGATATCGACATTTCGGTGCGCAAGCTGCTCTCCGGCCGCATCGACCTGATGCCGACCTCGATCAAGACCTACGAGAACCTGGTCAACCAGGGCCAGCCGGTCGAAAAGGCCATGCTGATGGCCGGCCAGGTCTACGGCATCGCCTGCCACAAGGACACGCCGCCCGACCTCATCAAGCGGCTGCAGGCGGCGCTCGACGCGCTCATCGTCGATGGCGGGCAAGACCGCATCTTCACCGCCTACGGCCTGCCGCCGAACACGCGCACGGCCGACAACGGCGCGAAGAAATGAGCGCGGACGGTTGACTTCCGCCCGCTTTCGCGGTGGTGAAGGCCGAAGAGATCCTTTTGGCGGACCAATCCATGCAGATCATCGCGGGGCTCGGCAATCCGGGCGCAAAATATGCGGGCAACCGCCACAATATCGGCTTCATGGCGCTGGATGCGATCCACCGCAAGAACCCGTTCGCGCCCTGGTCGAAGAAGTTCAAGGCGGAAATCGCCGAGGGCGAGCTTGCCGGGGAGAAGGTGCTGCTCGTCAAGCCGCAGACCTTCATGAATCTTTCGGGCGAATCCGTCGGCGAGGCGATGCGCTTCTACAAGCTCGCCCCGAAGGATATCGTCGCGATCTACGACGAACTGGACCTCGCCCCCGGCAAGGCGCGCATCAAGGTCGGCGGCGGCCATGGCGGGCACAACGGCATCAAGTCGCTCGACGCCCATTGCGGCAAGGACTACCGGCGCCTGCGCCTCGGCATCGGCCATCCCGGCGCCAAGGAACTCGTCACCCACCATGTGCTCGGCGATTTCGCCAAGGCCGACCGCAGCTGGCTCGATCCGCTGCTCGACGAACTCGCCCTCAATGCCGACATGCTGGTGCGGGGGGAGGACTCGCAGCTCATGAACAAGCTGGCGCTCGCCACCGGCGGCAAGCCGGAAGCGGAGAAGGCGCCCGCGCAGAAACCGGCCGGCCAGTCCCATATCCGCCAGGCGCGCAACCACGCCCAGCCGAAGATCCTGCCGACGACCGGGCCGATGGCGGAGATGCTGAAGAAGCTGCTCGGCAACAAGGGCGAATAGAGCATTTCCAGCCGAAGCGAAGTCGCTTCGGCGTCGGATAATGCGGCAAAACAGGAATCTACAGCCAGCGCACCGTTTCGACGCGGTAGAGGAAAAGCTCCCACAACCAGGCAAGGCCGGTATCGATACCCTTGGCAACAAGGCCGGAAGCACCATCGGAAAACAGCATGACGGCGAGGCCGGCAAGGCCGCAACCGACAGTCGCATTCCGAAAATTCCGCCAGGAATCGAGCCGGTAGTAGCCGGCATCGTCATATTCGGTGCCGAAGAGCCGGTCGTTCCAGTCGTAGCCGTCGCTGATCATGAGATCGAGCATCGGCCTGTCCGACAACCGGTCCGGAAAGACGTTGAAGACCGCGCGGCAGACATGCCCGATCGCCCCGAGGACGAGGCAGAGCACGAAGGCGACAGCATAGTGCCAGGTGGCGGCTTCTTCGACCATGCCGCCAGACTAAACAGCAACCGCTAATATCGGGTGAAGGTCTACTCCTCCGGCTCCGTCTGGAAGAGCAGCGGGAAGCCCGCCTCCCTGGCGAGGTCCGTCGCCTCCTTCGCCTTGGTCTCGGCAATGTCGCGCGCGCAGACGACGACCACACAGGTGCCCATCTTGTGCGCGGTCATCATGACGCGGTAGCTCGTCTCCTCCGCCATGCGGAACACCGCCTTCAGCACCAGCACGACGAATTCGCGCGGCGTATAATCGTCGTTGACGAGAAGCACCTTGTAGAGCTTCGGCCGTTCGAGCTTCGGCTTGGTGGTGGTTTTGGGTTCAAGGGTCGTGTCACCATTGCTCATGGGAAGCTCCTCGTATTTCGGCTTCGAGCGGTGTGAGGCCCATTGTGCACCGCAGGAGAGGCGACTTCAAGGCCCCCGGAGCCGCAAGCCCTTGACCCTGCCCCCGCCATCCCCCATAGCGATGGCAACGATTTTCCTGAGACGAACGGACCACCTCCATGGGCTTCAAATGCGGTATCGTCGGCCTGCCGAATGTCGGCAAATCGACCCTCTTCAACGCGCTGACCAAGACGGCGGCAGCACAAGCGGCGAACTATCCCTTCTGCACCATCGAGCCGAACACCGGCGAAGTGGCGGTTCCCGACCCGCGCATGAAGGCGCTCGCCGCCGTCGCCGGCTCGAAGGAGATCATCCCGACGCGCATCTCCTTCGTCGACATCGCCGGCCTCGTGCGCGGCGCGTCCAAGGGTGAAGGCCTCGGCAACAAGTTCCTCGCCAACATCCGCGAAGTCGATGCCGTCGTGCATGTGCTGCGCTGCTTCGAGGACGACGACATCACCCATGTCGAAGGCCGCATCAACCCGGTGGGCGACGCCGAGACGATCGAGACCGAACTGATGCTCGCCGACCTGGAGAGCCTGGAGCGCCGCGTCGAGCAGACGCGCAAGCGCGCCACCGGCAAGGACAAGGAGTCCCTGGCGCAACTTCCGATCATGGAAGCCGTGGTGAAGCTGCTCAACGAGGGCAAGCCCGCCCGCCTGCTCCTGAAGACGCTGGCTCCGGAAGAGATCGAGGTTCTGAAAAGCCTCAACCTCCTCACCTCGCACCCGGTCCTCTATGTCTGCAACGTCGCCGAGGCCGATGCCTCGACCGGCAACGCGCATACCGAGGCCGTCGCCGCCATGGCGAAGGAACAGGGCGCCGAATGCGTCATCATCTCGGCAGCGATCGAATCCGAGGTCGCCCAGCTTCCGGAAGAGGAAGCGGCCGAGTTCCTCTCCGCCCTCGGCCTCGAGGAAGCGGGCCTCGACCGGCTCATCCGCGCCGGCTACCACCTGCTCGACCTCATCACCTATTTCACCGTCGGCCCCAAGGAAACGCGCGCCTGGACCATCGTGCGCGGCACCAAGGCCCCGCAGGCGGCCGGCGTCATCCACACGGATTTCGAACGCGGCTTCATCCGCGCCTTCACCATCTCCTATGACGACTACATCGCCTACAAGGGCGAGGTCGGCGCCAAGGAAGCCGGCAAGGGCCGCGACGAAGGCAAGGAATACGTGGTCGAGGACGGCGACGTCATCCATTTCCGCTTCAACACGTAAGAGACCATGACGGACGCGCGACTGACCTTCGAGGACTTCACGCCCGGCCGCCGCTTCGCCTTTGCGGAGCGGACGCTGACGGCAGACGAGATCATCGCCTTCGCGCGCGAATTCGATCCCCAGCCGATGCATCTCGACGAGGCGGCCGGCCGCGCCAGCATCCTCGGCGGGCTCGCCGCCTCCGGCTGGCACACCAGCGCCGTCATGATGCGCATGCTCTACGAGGCCTATATCGCCGGTTCGACCTCGGAAGGCTCGCCCGGCGTCGACCGGATGGAATGGAAGCGCCCGGTGCTCGCCGGCGACACGCTTGGCGGCCACTGCGAGGTCGTCGATGCGCGCGCCTCGCGCTCGCGGCCTGAGATCGGCATCGTGCGGATACGGGCCATGGTGACGAACCAGCGCGGCGAAACCGTCGCGCTCTGCGAATTCACCCACATGATGCGCCTTGCCGAAAAGGGAGCCGACCATGCGCATGGCTGAGCTCTACGCCTTCGGCGAGGCCGTCGAGATCGGCAGCCTCACCTTCACGGCGGAGGACATCATCCGCTTCGCGAAGGATTTCGACCCGCAGCCATTCCATCTCGACGCGGAACTGGCAAAGCACGCCCTGTTCGGCGGCCTGTGCGCCTCCGGCTGGCATTCCGCCGCCGGCTGGATGAAATGCTTCGTGTCGTTCTGGACGGGCGAATACAGGCGGCTTGCGGGCGAAGGCATCACCCCGCCGAACCTCGGCCCCTCCCCGGGCTTCACCAACCTGCGCTGGCTGAAACCGGTCTTCGCCGGCGACACGATCACCTATTCGGTGACGCTGACCGCCTCACGCGAACTCACCTCGCGGCCCGGCCGGCTGATCAACACGATCCTGTGCGCGGGGACGAACCAGAACGGCGAGCCGGTCATCCGGTTCGAGAGCACGGTTCTGGAATTCGTCTGAACCACACGGTTCCGTTACCTATTCGGTTTGCCCCTCACCCTAACCCTCTCCCCGCAAGCGGGGAGAGGGGACGTGCCAAATGAACGGTATTGGTTGGGGAAAGCGGCGCGGCAAATCCCTTCGCCCGCTTGCGGGGAGAAGGTGGCCGGCAGGCCGGATGAGGGGCGACACGGCCATCGCAGACGGCAGATCGCGGGCCACCGCCCTCAATGCCCCTCGAACGCCACCAGCGTGCGCACTTCCACGTCGAGCGCCTCGAGCTTCCTGCGCCCGCCGAGTTCCGGCAGGTCGATGACGAAGCAGGCCGCCACGATATCCGCGCCGATCTGGCGCAGCAGCTTCACCGCCGCTTCCGCCGTACCGCCGGTGGCGATCAGGTCGTCGACGAGGATGACCTTCTCGCCAGGCTTGATCGCGTCCTTGTGCATCTCCATCTCGTCGACGCCGTATTCCAGGCTGTAGGCGATGCGCACGGTCTCGTGCGGCAGCTTGCCCTTCTTGCGGATCGGCACGAAGCCGGTCGACAGCTGGTGCGCCATGGCACCGCCGAGGATGAAGCCGCGCGCCTCGATACCGGCGACCTTGGCGATGCCGATGCCCGCATAGGGATGCACCAGCTCGTCCACGGCGCGGCGGAAGGCGCGCGGATTACCGAGCAGCGTGGTGATGTCGCGGAACATGACGCCGGGCTTGGGATAGTCCGGGATGTTGCGGATCGCGGCGACGAGTTCGTTTTCGAGTGTAGACATGGGAATTCCGGCTGCGGGGGGTTTCTCCGGTTATTGCAGGTGCGGCATCCCCCTACAACAAAAAAGGCGGCCCGAAGGCCGCCTTTCGACAGAGCGACAGCGCCGCTCAGTGTTCCTTGTTGGCGTAGACCGACTTCTTCGTCAGGTAGATCAGGCCGGTGAAGATCACCAGGAAGACCATGACCATGAAGCCGGTGCGCTTGCGCTCTTCCAGGTGCGGCTCGGCGGCCCACATCAGGAAGGCGGCGACGTCGTGCGCGTACTGGTCGACCGTCTGCGGCGAGCCATCGTCATAGGTGACCTGGTCGTCGGAGATCGGTTGCGCCATGGCGAGCGCCGCGGCATTGGCGAAGTACGGGTTGTAGTGCGTGCCTTCGGCGACTTCGACATGCGCCGGCGGCTCTTCACTATACCCCGTCAGCAGCGAGTAGATATAGTCCGGCCCGCCTTCCTGGTACTGGGTGAAGATGTCGAAGACGAACTGCGGGAAGCCGCGGGTGATGCCGCGCGCCTTGGCGATCAGCGAGAAGTCCGGCGGAGCCGCGCCGTTGTTCGAGGCGGCAGCCGCCTCGTGGTTGGCGTAGGGCGACGGGAAGTAGTCGGACGGAACGGCCTTGCGGGTGAACATGTCACCGTCGCTGTTCGGGCCGTCCTGCACTTCGTAGTTCGCCGCGAAAGCCTTCACCTGGGCTTCCGAGTAGCCGAGGCCTTCCAGCGTACGGAAGGAGACGAGGCTCATCGAATGGCAGGCAGAACAGACTTCGGTATAGACCTTCAGGCCGCGCTGGAGCTGGCCCTTGTCATACTTGCCGAACGGGCCGGCGAACGACCAGTCCTGCTGCTTGGGCTTGTGGATCGGGTAGTGGGGCGTGGCGTGCTCCGCCTCCGCACCGCCGGCAGCGGCATGGTCTTCCTGCGCGGTGGCGAGGGAGACGCCGAGACCGGCGACGAGTGCGAGCGACAGAATGCCTGCAACAAGCTTTTTCATTGTCATGGTTCCTTTCGTCGCTCGCTATCAGGCCTTGGCCGCCTTGGCGTTCTTCTTTTCCAGAACCGCTTCCGTGATCGAATTCGGAATGCGCTTCGGGGTCTCGATCAGGCCGAGGACCGGCATGAGCACGAGGAAGAAGCCAAAGTAGTAGAGGGTGCCGAGCTGCGAGAGGATGACGTAGATGCCTTCCGCCGGCATGGCGCCGAGCCAGCCGAGCAGGATGGCATTGGCGACGAACAGCCAGAAGAACAGCTTGTACCAGGGGCGGTAGACGGCCGAGCGGACCTTGGACGTGTCGAGCCAGGGCAGGAAGAACAGCACGATGATCGCGCCGAACATCACGAGGACGCCGCCAAGCTTGGAGTCGATCGGGCCGACGTTGAAGGTGATGGCGCGCAGCATCGCGTAGAACGGCAGGTAGTACCATTCCGGGACGATGTGGGCGGGGGTCTTCAGCGGATCGGCCGGGATGTAGTTGTCCGGGTGGCCGAGATAGTTCGGCATGTAGAAGATGAACCAGGCGAAGACGATCAGGAAGACCGAGACGCCGAGCGCGTCCTTCAGCGTGGCATAGGGCGTGAAGGCGACCGTGTCGGTCTTGGACTTCACCTCGACGCCGGTCGGGTTGGTCTGGCCGGTGACGTGCAGCGCCCAGACGTGCAGGACGACGACGCCGGCGATCATGAACGGCAGCAGGTAGTGCAGCGCGAAGAAGCGGTTCAGCGTCGGGTTGTCGACCGCGAAGCCGCCGAGCAGGAACTGCTGGATCCACTCGCCGACCCACGGGAAGGCCGAGAAGAAGCCGGTGATGACGGTCGCGCCCCAGAAGGACATCTGGCCCCAGGGCAGGACGTAGCCCATGAAGCCGGTCGCCATCATCAGGAGATAGATGACGACGCCGAGGATCCAGAGGATTTCGCGCGGCGCCTTGTAGGAGCCGTAGTAGAGGCCGCGGGCGATGTGGAGATAGACCGCGATGAAGAAGAAGGACGCGCCGTTGGCGTGCATGTAGCGCAGCAGCCAGCCGTGGTTCACGTCGCGCATGATCTTCTCGACCGAGTTGAACGCGACGGAGGTTTCGGCAGCGTAGTGCATGGCCAGCACGATGCCGGTCAGGATCTGCACGATCAGCATCACCGACAGCATGGCGCCGAAGGTGTAGGCATAGTTCAGGTTGCGCGGAACCGGGTAGGACACGAAGCTGTCATGGATCATGCGCGGCAGAGGCAGGCGCGAATCGACCCATTTTTCGATGCCAGTCGTCGGCTGGTAGGTGGAATGTTCAGCACTCATTATCAGGTGTCCCCTCAACCGATCTTGATGACTGTGTCGGATACGAACGAGAAGGTCGGCACGGGCAGGTTCTCGGGGGCCGGACCCTTACGAATACGACCGGCGGTATCGTAGTGAGAACCATGGCAGGGACAGAACCATCCGCCGAAATCGCCGGCCTGGCCGAGCGGAACACAGCCCAGATGCGTACAGGAGCCGATCATGACGATCCAGTTCTCCTTGCCCTCGCCGGCGGAGCGGTCGAGGTCCGTCGCCTGGGCGTCGGTCGCGATGTTGGCGTTACGAGCAACCGGATCCTTGAGGTCGGAAAGCTGAACGGCCTTGGCCTCTTCGACTTCCTTGTCCGTGCGGTTGCGGATGAAGACCGGCTTGCCGCGCCACTTGGCCGTCAGGGACATGCCGGGCGTCAGGCTGGAGACATCGACCTCGATGGAGGCGAGCGCCAGCGTGGACGCATCGGGACGCATCTGGTCGATGAACGGCCAAGCAACCGCAACGCCGCCCACGACGCCCGCCATACCGGTGGTCAGGTAAAGAAAATCGCGGCGAGTGGGCTCGCCATGGGATTCGCTTGTTGTCTCGTGTTCGCTCACGGCTAAACCATCCTCTCACGCAAAGTCTGCGGAAACCGCAACGCCCCTTTGGAAACCGGCAAGATCCGGACACAATACGGCCATAGATTCCCCGTCAATCCGGCGCGTTCTATGCTTGATCGCAAATTATGTCCAGCCTTGGCAAGGGGAGGTGGGCACATTGTCGCGGGAAAAACGGGGCATCTTGACAAGGCACAGGCATCGCCTTGAACATCCAGCGGTTCCGGGCTTGGAAAGCGTGTGAGAAACGACGCTTTGCAGCGCTATTGCGCCGCTTCCTCATGACCGAGGAACCCGCCGGACTGGCGCGACCAGAGATCCGCATAGAGACCGCCGCGGGCGACGAGTTCCGCATGGTTCCCCTCCTCCACGATATGGCCGCGATCCATGACGATCAGCCGGTCGAGCGCGGCGATGGTGGAGAGGCGATGGGCGATGGCGAGCACGGTCTTGCCGCGCATCAGCCGCTCCAGGTTCGACTGGATCGCCGCCTCGACCTCCGAATCGAGCGCCGACGTCGCCTCGTCGAGCACCAGGATCGGCGCATCCTTCAGCATGACGCGGGCAATGGCGATGCGCTGGCGCTGGCCGCCGGACAGCTTCACGCCGCGCTCGCCGACATGGGCGTCATAGCCCGTGCGGCCGCGCTGGTCCTCCAGCGAGAGGATGAAGTCGTGCGCCTCGGCCTTCCGCGCCGCCTCGATCATCTCCGCCTCGCTGGCATCGGGATTGCCGAAGAGGATGTTGTCGCGGATCGAGCGGTGCAGGAGCGCGGTGTCCTGGCTGACCATGCCGATATTGGCGCGCAGGCTCTCCTGCGTCACCGCCGCGATATCCTCGCCCCCGACGAGGATGCGCCCGCCTTCCAGATCGTAGAAGCGCAGGAGCAGGTTGACCAGCGTCGACTTGCCGGCGCCGGAGCGTCCGACGATGCCGACCTTCTCGCCCGGCCGGATCGCCAGCGTCAGGTCTTCGATGACGCCGGAGGCGCGGCCGTAGTGGAAGCGGATGGCTTCGAAGCGGATTTCCGGACGCACGACCTTCATGTCCGCCGCGTCCGGCTTGTCGACGAGGCCGATCGGCTGGGAAATGAGATCGGCCGAATTCTGGATCGTGCCGATGTTGCGCATGATGCTGTTGAGCTGCGTCATCAGCCGGTTGAGCAGGAAGTTCAGCCGGAGCACCAGCGCCATGGTGAAGGCGACGGCGCCGGAACTGGCGATGCCGCCGAGCCACAGATGGATGGAGAGGATCGCCATGGCAACGATCATCAGGCCGGAGACGAAGGCCATCGACGCGCGCACGCCCGTCAGGAAGCGCGTGAAATCGAGCGTGGTCTTCTGAAAGATGTCGAAGCCGCTGCGCATGTAGCGATCGTTCGCCTCGTCGCGGCCGAAGAGTTTCAGGGTCTGGATGTTGGAATAGGCGTCAACCATGCGGCCGCTGAGCATCGAGGCTGCCTCGGCGGTCTGGCGCGAATGTTCGCGGATGCGCGGCACGAAATAGCGCGCCAGCACCGAGAAGACCACCAGCCACACGCCGAGCACGACCGCGAGCCGCCAGTCGAGCTGGCCCAGGAGAACCAGCGTCGAGGCGGTATAGATCGTCACAAACCAGACGCTTTCCATGAAGGAGGTGATGACGTCGCCCGTCGCCTGCCCCGCCGACCAGACCTTCGTGACGATACGGCCGGAAAAGTCGTTCTGGAAGAAGGAGAGAGACTGGCGCGCGACATGCACATAGGATTGCCAACGCACCAGATTGTAGAAGCCGGGCGTGATGACCTGCTGGTCGACCAGCGCCGTGAGGAACGTCACGACGAAGCGCACCAGGCCGATGAGGCCGAGCATCAGCAGAAGCTCCGGCCCGTGGACCGCCGTGAGCCCGCCCCAGCCGTCTGCGGGCTTCACCGTCGCCAGGATATCGACCAGCCGCCCGACGAACCAGAAGGTCGCCGCCTCGATGCCGGCGGTGACGCCGCCGAGCACCAGCATCGCCGCGAACGGCCCCTTGGCCTGGCTGACATAGAACCAGACGAAGGCCGCCAATCCCTGCGGCGGGCGAAGATCGTCGCGCCGCGCGAAGGGCTGGATCCAGTTCTCGAACCGGGAGAAAAGCGAGCGGAAGATCATGCTCCCGATATAGGCGGTTTTTGACGGGTGACAAATTAAAGATTGGAAAGGTCGGCGCGATCACGACAGTGTGCGCCATTGCCTTGCTTTCCGGCTCAATGTAATATTAAAGTTACAATCCTGATGACGCTCCTGGTCAAGCAGACGGACACATTTCGCAAATGGGAGCAGGCGCTCGGCGACCGCAGGGCACGCGCGCTGATTGCGGCCCGACTGAACCGCATCGCCTACGGCCTTCTCGGCGACGTCAAATCCGTCGGCGACGGTGTCAGCGAGATCCGCATCCACCATGGCCCCGGCTATCGCATCTATTTCACGCGACGGGGCGACGAAATCATCGTGCTGCTCTCGGGCGGCGACAAGAGTTCCCAGAAACGGGATATCGCAGCAGCCAGGATCCTGGCAGCCCAACTGGACACCTGAGATGAACGAAACATTGCACATCTATGATCCGGCAGAGGCTTTGACCTCTGACGAAGCGGTCGACGTTTTCATGAAAGACGCCTTCGAGACGGGGGATGCGGGCTACATCGCGCACGCGCTCGGCGTCGTGGCGCGCGCCAAGGGTATGAGCAAGGTCGCGGAGGAAACCGGCCTTGCCCGCGAAGCGCTTTACCGCTCGCTTGCCAGCGACGGCAACCCGACCCTCAAATCCATGTTGACGGTCATGCGCGCCCTTGGGCTGGAACTCACCTCCAAGCGCGCCGGCACGGAATGAAGGCACCCCTTCTGCTGGAAAGGGGTGCCTTCCGCCCGGTTACTCCGCCGCCGCTTCCGCCTCGGCGTCGTCGGCGATGAAGCCGCCGGACTGGCGGGTCCACAGGTCGGCATAGATGCCGCCTTTGGCGACGAGCTCGGCATGGGTGCCGGTCTCGTTGAGACGGCCCTTGTCGAGGACGACGAGGCGGTCCATCTCGGTCAGCGTCGAGAGGCGGTGGGCGATGGCGATCACCGTCTTGCCCTGCATCAGGGCGAAGAGGTTTTCCTGGATCGCCGCCTCGACTTCCGAATCGAGCGCCGAGGTCGCCTCGTCGAGCACCAGGATCGGCGCGTCCTTCAGGAAGACGCGGGCGATCGCGATACGCTGGCGCTGGCCGCCCGAGAGTTTCACGCCGCGCTCGCCGACCTGGGCATCGAGGCCCGTGCGTCCCTGCTGGTCGGCGAGGCTTTCGATGAAGTCCCAGGCATTGGCGCGCCTGGCCGCCTCGATGATCTCCGCATCGCTCGCATCCGGCTTGCCATAGGCGATGTTCTCGCGGATCGAGCGGTGCAGCAGGGACGTATCCTGCGTGACCACGCCGATCTGCGAGCGCAGGCTGTCCTGCGTCACCGTGGAGACATCCTTGCCGTCGATGGTGATCCTGCCGGATTCGAGATCGTAGAAACGCAGCAGCACGTTCATCAGCGTTGTCTTGCCAGCACCGGAGCGGCCGACGAGGCCGACCTTCTCCCCTGCCCCGATCGACAGCGACAGGTCCTCGATCACGCCCTTGTTCTTGCCGTAGTGGAAGCGGACATGATCGAAGTCGATCGCGCCTCTTGCGGCCGGCAAGGGTGGCGCCTGCGGCGCATCCTTGATGTCGTGCGGCCGGGTCATCATGCCCATGCCGTCATAGACAGTGCCGATGTTCTCGAAGAGCGCGGTCACTTCCCACATCACCCATTGCGACATGCCGTTGATGCGCATGGCAAGGCCGATGGCCACCGCGACGGCGCCCACCGAGACGTCGCCCGCCATCCAGAAATAGATGCCGATGGCCGCCGTGAAGAACATCGTGATGACGTTGTTGACGTCGATCGAGATGTTGAACAGCGTGATCAGCCGCATCTGCTTGTGCACGGTGACGAGGAACTCGTTCATGCCTTCGCGGGCATAGCTTTCCTCGCGCCCGGCATGCGAGAACAGCTTCACCGTCGCGATGTTGGTGTAGCTGTCGACGATCCGGCCCGTCATCATCGAGCGCGCGTCGGCCTGCTCGCGGGAGATCACCATGAGCTTCGGCACGAAGTAGCGCAGGATGGCGAGATAGACGACGAACCACACGAGCAGCGGCACGACGAGGCGCAGGTCCGCCGAGGCGATGACCGCGATCATCGAGACGAAGTAGCTCACCACGTAGATGAAGACGTCGATGATCTTCATCACCGTCTCGCGCACGGCAAGTGACGTCTGCATGACCTTGGTCGAGACGCGGCCGGCGAACTCGTTGGAGAAGAAGGTCATGCTCTGGCGGATGAGGTAGCGATGCATCTGCCAGCGGGCGATCATCGGGAAATTGCCCGCGAGCGCCTGGTGCATGGTCATCGTGTGCAGCGCGCCGAAGCCCGGAATGACGATGAGCAGCAGCGCCGCCATCCAGACGAGCGTTCCCCCCTCACGGGCGAGGAACGTGTTCGGATCGCTGTTGGACAGCCAGTCGATGATGTTGCCGAGGAACTGGAACAGCACGACTTCCGCAATGCCGAGCACCATGGAGCACAGGCCGAGCAGCGCCAGCCAGGGCGCGGCCGGTCGCGTATAGTGCCAGAGGAAGGCGAAAAGGCCTTTCGGAGGCAGCGAGGGCGCCTCGGAAGGATAGGGATTCAAACGTCTTTCGAACCAGCCGAACATGGCTTTCTCCGTAATGGAAAGACGGAACCGGCGCGGACGACGCAAAGGGAGCGCGGTCTGGAACGGGGTTCCGGCAGGATTGCCGTGGGGCGGCGGGAGCGTCACACGACGACGTAAAATGAAAAGGCGATTGGGAATCTGGTGGCGAGGTGCCTACGCGAGAAGAGGCGTAAATCCAGCCGGGAGGCGCGGTCGATACGTGGTATCCATGGTGATCCTCCCTTTTCTCGCGTTGAAGATGCGCCTTGGTAGCCCGAAACGGCGCAATTTGCCAGCCACTTCGTCGCGATTTCGCCTTTCCGGCCAATTCTGTTGCCTCGCCGCCACATCTGCGACGGGCACCCGCCTTGCGTCTTTTCGCGCCTCCGCCCGCAAAACCGCATCGCGCTCCGGCCGGAATTGCTGTAGGCGAAGCCGCATGTCCGCGCTTCGCATCGCCCTCTACCAGCCCGATATTGCCGGCAATACCGGCACGATCCTGCGTTTTGCCGCCTGCCTCGGTCTTGCGGTCGACATCATCGAGCCGGCCGGCTTCGACCTGTCCGACCGCAGCCTGAAGCGGGCGGGCATGGATTACCTTGCCGCCGTGGCGCTGACACGGCATGTCACCTGGGAGCGGTTCGAGGAGTGGCGAAGGGAAAGTGGCCGCCGCCTCGTGCTCGCCTCCACCAAGGCCGCCGAACGCTACACGGATTTCGCCTACCGGCCGACGGATATCCTGCTCTTCGGCCGCGAAAGCGCCGGCGTGCCGGACCATGTGCATGACAGGGCGGACGGCCGGGTGCTCATTCCGATGATCGAGGGGCAGCGCTCCATCAATGTCGCGCTTTCCGCCGCGATGATCTGCGGCGAGGCCTTGCGCCAGACGGGTTTTGCCTGACCGCACACGCTTCCGCGCCTTTTCGAATCGCAAAAGCGCCCTGCCCCTAGCCATTGCCCGGCCACAACCAGCGCAGGGCGAAGGCCATCACGCCGAAGACCAGGACGACGGAACCGACGATGGCATAGGCGCCGTCATAACCCGAGGCGGCGATCAGCGGCTGCGAGACGAGGGGCGAGAGGAACTGGCCGGCAAAGATGCTGGACACCAGCAGGCCCGAAACGCGGCCGCGCCGGGCCGGCGGGGCGAGCAGCATCGCGGCGGCCGCGAAATTCGGCATGATCGTGCCCATGCAGACACCGGAGACGGCCATGGCCGCGAGCACGCCGGCATAGCTTTCCGCGGACGAGAGCAGCAGGAACGACAGGCCGGCCGAGACGAAGCCGAGGCCGAAGACCCCCATAATGCCGGCGAGGCGCCGGAAGGGCGCAAAGGCGAGCGCGCTCACCACGCCGACGAGCTGTCCCGCGCCGATCGCCGTGCCGGCAAGGCTCGGCGCGGCGAAGCCGAGCGATTCGAGATAAAACGGAAGCTGCGTCGGGATCATGTAGAAGGCGATCATGTTGACCGCGGCGGCGAGGAACAGCAGGGCGAGCAAGGCGGTGGCGCGCCCGCCGAGCGCCCCTTCCCCCGTGGCAAGGCTTGCCGGCCGCGCCCGGCGCGGCTCCGGCAGGAAGGCGAGCGCCGCCGGCACCAGCAGGATCGCCACCGTGTAGATGAGGAACGGCCCGCGCCAGTGGATTTCCGCAAGGAAACCGCCGCCGGTCAGGAAAAGCGTGCCGCCGACCCCGACAAAGGCCTGCTGCAGGCCCATGTAGCGATCGCGCGCCGGCCCTTGAAAGAAATCGCCGACCAGCGCCGTCGTCGCCGTCATGATGCCGCCGACCGCAAGGCCCAGCACGGCGCGCCCGACCAGGAGGCCGGGCAGCGTATCGAGCACGAGGCCGGAGGCGCCCGCAATGGCGAACAGCGCGAGCGAGACCGTCAGCAGCGGCTTGCGGCCGAAACGATCGACCAGGAAACCGGCCGCCGGGGAGAACAGCGCGATGAAGACCGCAGGCAGCGTCAGCACCAGCCGGCTGAGCAGCGCGACATTCTCCACATCGGCGAACCGCGCCGCGATGCCCGGCAGCGAGGCGGAGATCGTCGCGCCGGACATGATGGTGAGCGTGCTGACGAAGAGCAGCGTCGCATTGCGCCGGAACTCCGCCGGAGAGCGGGCGACTTCCGCTGTCGCATAGTGCTCCGGCTTCATGCCGCGACCTCGTCATAGCGGGTCGCGATGCGCGCCGCCTTCAGCGCGTTCGCCCACCAGGTCAGGCGCTTCATCAGGACGGCAAGCTGGCCGGTGAGCTGGCCCGGACGGAAGGGGTTGCCGACCGGGTCGAAATGCGTCCAGGCATGGGCAAGGCTCACCGTCTCGCGGATCGCCACCGCATGCAGCTCGGCAAAGACCAGTCGCAACTGCTCGACGGCGCGCAGGCCACCGGAAACGCCGCCATAGGCGACGAAGGCGATCGGCTTGGCATGCCACGGCCGGAAGCAGCAGTCGATGATCGCCTTCAGCGCGGCCGGATAGGCGTGGTTGTATTCCGGCGTGACGATCAGGAAGGCATCCGCCTGCGAGATCCGGCTCTCGACCAGCTCCGCCGAGGCCTCGTCGAGGCCGCCGGGCGTGAAGGTCAGCTCCATCGGGTCGATGCGCACGATGTTGAACTGGCCGAAGCCGGCGAGCTCCGGCTCCAGCCATGCCGCGATCGTGTCGGCAAAGCGCCCTTCGCGGCCGCTGCCATAGATGAGGGCGATCGTCAGTCTGTCAGTCATGCGTGGGCTCCGTCTTGGAAATGCGAGGAGCCGCTGGTATAAAACCTCAACTTAAGTTGAGGTCAACAGCCATGACGGAAAAATGTCCGAAGACCGGCATGCCCCGGGAACTCAGCGTCGGCGAGGTCGCCGAGCGCAGCGGCATCGCAGTTTCCACCCTGCATTTCTACGAGACGAAGGGGCTGATCCACAGCCAGCGCAACCGCGGCAACCAGCGGCGCTATCCGCGCAGCATCCTGCGCCGGGTGGCGGTGATCAAGGTGGCGCAGCGCACCGGCATTCCGCTTTCGGAGATTGCCGACGCCCTGTCGGTCCTGCCGCACGACCGGCCGGTGACGAGCCTCGACTGGCGCAAGCTCTCGGAGATCTGGCACCGCCAGCTCGACGAGCGCATCGCCCGGCTGACGAAGCTGCGCGACCAGCTTGACGGCTGCATCGGCTGCGGCTGCCTGTCGATGCAGGAATGCCCGCTGCGCAACCCGCTGGACGAACTGGCCGCGGAGGGGCCGGGCCCGAGACTGCTCGAGCCCTGATTGCGCTTAGTCCAGCCGCGTGGCGAGCAGCTTGTCGACGCGGCGGCCGTCCATGTCGACGACCTCGAAGCGCCAGCCCTGCGTTTCCGTGGCCTCGCCGGTCTTGGGCAGCTTCTGCAGCGATTCGATGACGAGGCCGGCGGCGGTCTGGTAGCTGCGGCGACCCGGAAGCTGCAGGCCGAGGCGATCGGCCATCTCGTCGATCGGCATGGAGCCGGCGATCAGCCAGGAGCCGTCCTCGCGCTGCACGGCATAGTCGTCGTCGCCTTCCTCGATATCGGCGCGGAACACGCCGGCGATCGCCTCCAGCACGTCGGCGGGCGTGATGACGCCTTCGAAATGGCCGTATTCGTCGTGCACCAGCATCATCGGCACTTCGGAGGTGCGCAGCTTGTCGAGCACGCGCATCGCATCCATCGTATCGGGCACGATCGGCGCGGGGCGGATGAAGCTGCGGATGTCGAGCGGCTGGCCGGTCAGCACGGCCGAGAGCAGTTCGCGCTTCTGCACGATGCCGACGATCGTCTCCGGCCCGCCGTCGGCGACCGGCAGGCGGGAATGCTGGCTCTCGTTGAGGGTCTGGTGGATTTCTTCCACCGTGTCGCCAAGGTCGATCCAGTCGACATCGTTGCGCGGCGTCATGAGGCCGCGCGCCTCGCGGTCGGAAAAGCGCATGACGCCGGCGATCATCAGCTTCTCGCCGCCCTCGATGACGCCGGCGGCCTCCGCCTCGGCGACGATCGTCTTGATCTCCTCGTCCGTGACGACGCTTTCGGCGACCTCGTGCTGGCCCAGCAGGCGGAAGATCAACCGCGTCGAGGCATCGAGGATCCAGACCGCCGGCGCGCCGACCTTGGAAAGCAGCGACATGGACGGCGCAACGAGCGCGGCGAAGCGTTCCGGGTTCTTCAGCGCGATCTGCTTGGGCACCAGTTCGCCGACCACCACCGACAGATAGGTGATGACGAAGATGACGATACCGTAGCCGAGCGGATCGGCCAGCCAGTCGGGCACGCCTTCGGCATAGAGGATGTCACGCAGGCGTCCGCCGAGCGCGGCACCCGAAAAGGCACCGGCGAGAATGCCGATGAGGGTGATGCCGATCTGGACGGTGGAGAGGAACTTTCCGGGATTGTCCGCCAGCCGCAAGGCCGCCGCGGCGCCCCGCGAGCCCTGGGCGGCCATGGTTTTCAGGCGCGGCTTTCGCGCGGAGACGATGGAAAGTTCGGAAAGGGCAAAGACCCCGTTGAAGAGGATGAGGAAGACAGCAATCGCGAGTTCGAACAAGGACTGTGAGCCGTGCTTGAGAACCGCAACGGCGCCTTTCTGTTGATGACGATGGCCGCAAGATAAGGGTGAGGCGGGCCGCCGTCAATCGAACTTGCCGATCACGGCTCCGTCAATCGGCACTCGGCAGGCGACGCATGGTGAACTCGATGCGGTCGCCCTCCATGGCGTGCCAGCTTTCCACCTCCGTCCAGTAGGCAGCTTTCGGCCAGAGGTCGAACCATTCGCGCGCCTTCTGCCGCGCCGCCTGCCGGTCGAGGCAGAAGGTCTCGCGGACGAAATGGCCCTCGCCGGCGGGCTTTTCGCGGCGGCGGCGCTCGATATGGCGCCGGAGTCCTTCGAGCGGCGGGGGACCTGGAACACGCGCCATGCAGATTTCCTCCTGGCAGCCCATTCGACGGTAGAAACATAAGCCGCCGCCACGCGTTTTGCCAGTCCGGCCTTTGCCGCAGGGAACCTGCCCGCGGTTGCCAAACGGCGCAAAGTTCTGGACTGTGGCCGAAATGTGATTCGGCGGGACGGCCCGCCAGCGGAAAGCACCATGGAACGACCAGACCTGCCGAAAGGCCTGCCCGAGGATATCGAAGAGAAGAAGGACGCCGCGCGCGCCTGGTTCGGCCAGTTGCGCGACGCGATCTGCGCCAGCTTCGAGGCGATCGAGGACGACCTGCAAGGCCCCCTCTCCGACATGCAGCCGGGCCGCTTCGTCGGCCGGGACTGGCTGCGCGAGAACGGCGAGGGCGGCGGCGGGCGCATGTCGATGATGGAAGGCCGCGTCTTCGAGAAGGTCGGCGTGCACACGTCCACCGTCCACGGCGAATTCTCGCCGGAATTCCGCGGCCAGATCCCCGGCGCGAACGAGGACCCGCGCTTCTGGGCCTCCGGCATCTCGCTCATCGCCCATCCGGTGAACCCCAACGTGCCGGCCGTGCACATGAACACGCGCATGGTCGTCACCACCAGCCACTGGTTCGGCGGCGGGGCGGACCTGACGCCGGTGCTCGACCGCCGCCGCACGATGGACGACCCCGATACCGTGCTCTTCCACAAGGCGATGGAGATCGCCTGCGGCCGCCACCCCGTCGCCGACCACGGGAAATTCAAGGAATGGTGCGACGAGTACTTCTTCCTGAAGCACCGGAACGAACCGCGCGGCACCGGCGGCATCTTCTACGATTGGCTCCATTCCCCGGAGGAGCGCGGCGGCTGGGACGCGGACTTCGCCTTCACCCAGGATGTCGGCCGGGCTTTCGCCATGGTCTATCCGAAGATCGTGCGCGCGAACTTCAACAAGGGCTGGACGGAAGAGGACCGCGACGAGCAGCTCGTGCGGCGCGGCCGTTATGTCGAGTTCAACCTGCTCTACGACCGCGGCACGATCTTCGGCCTCAAGACGGGCGGCAATGTCGAATCGATCCTCTCCTCGCTGCCTCCGGTGGTGCGCTGGCCCTGACCGGCCGCCTCGCCGCCTTGTGATTACGGTTTCTCCGCCTTGCGTGCTATGATGCCGCCTGCATGAGTCCATGGAGGAAGCAGTCATGAAGATTGCAGCACAAGAGGCAATGCAGACGCATCCCGACCAGAAATTTCCCGACAATCTCGAGCATACCGCCGAAAGCGTGCGTGCCGAGAGCGGGCAGGACCTGCCGCATGCCTATTTCGTCGAAGAGGCCCGGCTGCGGCTCGCCAGCGGCGTGGTGCACCACCTCGTCGACCACCATACGACACCGGCCCAGCTCCAGTCGTCCTGCTGCTTCGACGCTTGGGCGAAGGACGACGCGGCCTGAGGACGGCCGTCCGCAAAAGCGGCGATCGGCAGCGCCCGGGGCGGAACTCCGGGCGGCTTTCTTCGTTTCCGGATGCGGCTCCCTCGCCGCGGGGCCCGGCCCCGGTTTGGCCGATCGGGCCGCATCTGCTACACTGGTCCGCTTGAAACGACAGGAGATAGGTCATGAGACTTTTTGAATGCGGTTCACTCGTCCCCGGATGCGACTGGCATACGCGGGCCAATGACGACGCCGAAGTCGTCCGCCGCGCGGTCGAGCACATGCGCTCCGCCCATGGCGAGGCGATCATCCGCGAAAGCATGGTCGATCATATCAAGGAACGCATCGTCGACGAAAAGGCGGCCGATGCCGCCTGACGGGCGGGCCTCTCCCTCGTGAGGAGAGGCTATATTGCATATGGCTTGGAGGCCCCTCCCCACAAGGGCAGGGCAATCGCCTATGGAAAACCCCCTCTGCCTGCCGGCATCTCCCCCACAAGGGGGAGAAAGCAAGACGCTTGCTTTTCCAGTCCTTTTGGCCGTCGAGGGTGCCGCGGGTAAATCCCTCCCCCTTGTGGGGAGGGATTTAGGGAGGGGTTTCCGCCATAGGCGATTGCCCTGCCACAAGCGGGAGATGCCGGCAGGCATAGGGGGTTTTCAGGGCAACTCGCCTACCCTCCCCTACGAAAAGCCTTCAATCCGCAACCAAACCCTCCAACCGCGCCAGCAGCTTCGCCCGGTCGCTCCGGAAATTCCCCGCCACCCATTCCTCTTCGATCGTCCCGAGCACCGCGCCGACCTTCGGCCCGGCCGGGACGCCCGCGGCCAGCACATCGGCCCCGTTGAGGGGGAAGGTCGGTTTCTTCCATTTCCCGGCGCGGGCGAGGAAACGCTGGCAGAGGCCGGCAAAGGCGAGCGCGTCCGGATCGCCAAGGCCCCGCGCCCGGGCGGCGGCAAGCGCCAGCTTCAGCCGGATCGCCAGCCCCTGCGGGCCGTTGCGGTAGAGCAGCCGATCGAAGGCCGTCTCCGCGAGCTTCGGGGCGATCTCGGGCGCGGCGGCCCAATGATCCAGCACCGCCGCCTCCGCTTTCGACAGCCGCAGGCGCTCGGCGAGCGCCTTCAGGCGCGCGCGGTCCGGCGGCACCATGGCGGCAAGGCGCAGCAGCGCGTCCGGCGTCCAGTCGAACGCCCTTTCGGCATCGACCAGGCCGGGGATCGCGTCGATGCCCCACTTTTCCGTCTCGGGCAGGATTTGCGTCAGCACGCCGGCCTGCCGCATCCAGAGCAGCGCGCGGCCCGGATCGGGCGCGGCGAGCAGCTTCTTCGTCTCGGACCAGACCCGCTCCGCCGAGAGGTTTGCAAGCGTGTCCTTCGCCCGCGCACAGGCCTTCAGCCCCTCGGCATCCGGCCGCCCGCTGCCGTAGAGCGCGAAGAAGCGGAAGAAGCGCAGGATGCGCAGGTGATCCTCCGCAATGCGCGTTGCCGCATCGCCGATGAAACGCACCGTGCGGCTCTCGATATCCGGCAGGCCGTTCACGAGGTCGACGACCGTGCCGTCAGCGGTGGCGTAGAGCGCGTTGATCGTCAGGTCGCGCCGCTCGGCATCCATCCGCCAGTCCGTGCCGAAGGCCACCTCCGCATGGCGGCCGTCGGTGGCGACGTCGCGGCGCAGCGTCGTCACCTCGAAGGGTTTCCCATCGAGGACCAGCGTCACCGTGCCGTGCTCGATGCCCGTCGGCACCGCCTTGATGCCGGCCGCCTTCGCCCGCGCGACCACCGCTTCGGGCCGAAGCGTCGTCGCGATGTCGATATCGGCGACCGGCAGGCCCATCAGGCTGTTGCGCACGGCCCCGCCGGCCACGCGCGCCTCCCCGCCCTCGCCGTTCAAGAGCGCCAGCACGCGAACGAGCGCCGGGTCGGCGAACCACGCCTCGCCCGAAACAGACGTCATGCATAAAGCCTTTCATAGATCACCCGCACGATGCCGGCGGTGATGCCCCAGATATTATGCCCCTCATAGGGCATGCGATAATAATGCCGCTCGCCGCCGAGCCAGATGCCGCTGCCCCGTTCGTGGTTGCGCGGGTCCATGAGGAAGGAGAGCGGCACGTCGAAGACCTTCTCCACCTCCGCCGGATTGGGCGCAAGCGCAAAACCCGGCTGCACCACCGCCAGCACCGGCGTGATGGAAAAGCCGGACAGCGCCTTGTATTGCGGCAGCCGGCCGACCGGCTCGACGAAGCGGCGGTCGAGGCTGATCTCCTCTTCCGCCTCACGCATCGCCGCCGCCTCGACATTCTCGTCCTCGTCATCCACCGCGCCGCCCGGAAAGGCGACCTGGCCGGAATGCTTGCGCAGCGTGGCGGTGCGCTGGGTGAAGATGACGCGCGCCTCCTCGCCGTCGTCGACGACGGGGATCAGCACCGCCGCATCGCGCAGCTTCATGTCCTCCAGATGCGGGATGACGCCGGGATTGAGCAGGCTGTCGCCATGCTCGCGCCAGCTTTCCTCGCCGAGCGTCAGCATCTGGTCCAGCGCCCTGCGGCGGAATTCGGCAGCGCTATAGGGCGGAAAGCTCATCGCGACAGCGCATCCAGTTCGGCCGCCGGCATGATCGGGAAGACCACGCCGCCGGAGCGCACCGCGAACATGTCGACGCCGTCGATCCCGATCGTCTCGCCGAGCCCGACCAGTTCGTACATCATCGCCCGCGAGACCAGCGCCTCCAGCCGGCCGCGCACGAGAAGATAGGGTTTCAGCTCGCTGTTCTCGCCTTTGACGACGAAGCGCAGCGGGTGATCCGGCCCCGCCTCCACCACGTCGCCGACATTGGTGCGGAAGGTAAGCGTTTGCCCCTCCCCCTCGCCCGACGCGTTCATCTCGACGGCGAGGAACGGCGCGTCGGCGACGCGGATGCCAACCTTCTCGACGGGGGTCACCAGATAGGTCCCGCCGTCCTCGTCCTTGCGCAGCACCGTGGAAAAAAGCCGCACCAGCGGCGCGCGGCCGATCGGCGTTCCCAGATAGAACCAGGTGCCGTCGGCGCGGATCTCCATGTCGATATCGCCGCAGAACGGCGGGTTCCAGCGCTCGACCGGCGGCAGGCCGCGCCCGCCGGTTTCCGCCCCCGCGCGCGCGATCAGCGCGGCCAGTCCCGCCGCATCGCTGCTTTCGCGAATTTCGCCCGTTGCCATTGTTCCGTCCCGGTTGAACCCTATCTCCGCGAGAAGAAAGGGTGGATACACCATTTCTCACGAGATAGTCATTTCGTGGCCGCTTGTCAGCCACGGGTGAGCTAATAAGCTTTCTATCCATGAAGCGGACGCGGCAAAGCCCACGATTCGCCGAAGATTTTAGGACCGGTAGTGGAGAGACCCATGGGCGTTCAGAATTCCCCCGAGGCAGGCCTGGACGAGAAGGCGGTGATCGCCGCCGCCGAACGCGCCCTCTCCGACATTGCGATCATCCGCAGCGAGGTCGGAAAGGTCATCTTCGGCCAGGAAAGCGTGGTCGAGCAGACGATGCTCGCGGTGCTGTCGGGCGGCCATGCGCTGCTCGTCGGCGTGCCCGGCCTTGCCAAGACCAAGCTCGTCGTCACCCTCGGCACCGTGCTCGGCCTCTCCTCCAGCCGCATCCAGTTCACGCCGGACCTGATGCCTTCGGATATCCTCGGTTCCGAAGTGATGGACCAGGACGAAAACGGCAAGCGCTCCTTCCGCTTCGTGCCCGGCCCGATCTTCACGCAGTTGCTGATGGCCGACGAGATCAACCGTGCCTCGCCGCGCACCCAGTCCGCGCTGCTGCAGGCCATGCAGGAATATCACGTCACGGTCGCCGGCCAGACCAACGACCTGCCGAAACCCTTCCATGTGCTGGCGACGCAGAACCCGCTGGAGCAGGAAGGCACCTATCCGCTGCCCGAGGCCCAGCTCGATCGGTTCCTCCTCCAGGTCGACGTCGATTATCCCGAGCTTGCCGCCGAGCGCCAGATCCTGCTCGAGACGACCGGCGTTTCCGAGGCGCAGGCAAGCGCCGCCATCTCGGCCGCGCGCCTCATCGAAATCCAGGCCCTCATCCGCCAGATGCCGGTCAGCGAGAAGGTGCTCGACGCCATCCTCTCCCTCGTGCGCTCCGCCCGTCCCGGCAACGGCGTTGCCTCCACCGACAAGCACGTTGCCTGGGGCCCCGGCCCGCGCGCCGGCCAGGCGATGATGCTCTGCGCCCGGGCCCGTGCGCTCTACGAAGGCCGCCTCGCCCCCTCGGTGGACGACGTGCTGGCGCTCGCCGAACCCGTGCTGCAACACCGCATGGCGCTGACCTTCGGCGCGCGCGCGGAAGGCATGTCGGTGCGCGACGTCATCGCAGGCCTCGTCCGCCAGGCCGGCGGCTGAGCGGGGCAATCGCATGGCGACCGTCGGCCAGATCGTCCAACCGACCCCGACCCGCGACGTGCTGTCGCGGGCGCAGGCGCGCGCTGCCCTCATCCCCGATTGCATGGTGGAGGCCCAGCGCCTCGCCAACACCGTCATCGCCGGCTGGCACGGCCGCCGCAAGCGCGGCATCGGCGAGAATTTCTGGCAGTTCCGCCCCTATGTCGACGGCGAGAGCCTGTCGCGCATCGACTGGCGGCGTTCCGCGCGCGACGACCACACCTATGTGCGCGACCGCGAATGGGAAGCCGCCCACACCGTCTGGGTCTGGGCCGATCTTTCGCCCTCGATGATGTACAAGTCGACCTTCGGCAGCGTCTCGAAGGAGAGCCGCGCGCTGGTCGTCATGCTGGCGCTCGCCGAAATCCTCGCGCGCTCCGGCGAGCGCATCGGCTGCCCCGGCGTCATGGAGCCGATCGCCGCGCGTAACGCCGCCGAACGGCTCGCCACCGCCCTGATGCACAGCGGCACGACCGGCGGCCTGCCGGATACGGGCATGATCCGCGGCAGCAGCGACATCGTGCTGATCGGCGATTTCCTCGATCCGGTCGAGGAGATCATGGCGCGCCTCGGCCCTCTCGCCCGCCGGGGTTTGCGCGGCCATGTGGTGGAGATCGCCGACCCCGCGGAAGAGACCTTCCCCTATGTCGGCCGCACCGAATTCACCGATCCCGAGAGCGGCCAGAAACTCACCGCCGGCCGCGCCGAGACGCTGAAGGACGACTATGCCCGTGCCTATCTCGCGCGGCGTGCGACACTGGCCGACAGCCTGCGCCATCTCGGCTGGAGCTTCGTGCCCCACCGCACGGACAGGCTCGCCTCCGAGGCGTTGGTCGCCGTGCACATGTACCTCTCCGGCATGCCGGCGATGAAGGTGGAGGGCCGCGGCCGATGAGCGCCTTCGCATTCGCATTCCCCGCCGTGCTGACGGCGCTGGTGCTGTTGCCGGTCATCTGGTGGCTGTTGCGCCTGACGCCGCCGAAGCCGCTCACCGAGGTCTTCCCGCCCTTCGCCGTCCTCGCCGCGATCATGAAGCGCGAGGAGACGCCCGCACAAAGCCCCTGGTGGCTGACGCTGCTGCGCATGCTGATGGCCGCCGCGATCATCTTCGCCATCGCCGACCCGGTCTTCAACCCGCGCACCAACACGCTGGCGGCAAGCGGCCCCCTCGTGCTCGTTGTCGACAACACATGGGCCTCGGCCACCGACTGGCAGCAGCGCCTCGACACCGCATCCATGCTGATCGACGACGCCGAAAGCCGCGACGTGCCGATTTCGCTCCTGCTGACCGCCGACCGCCAGCACGACGCCGTGCCGGTGGATGCCGCGACCGCGCGCAACCGCCTCGCTGCCGCCGAGGTCCGCCCGCTGCCGGCCGACCGCGCCTCGGCCGTCGCCTCGCTGCGCACCGCCCTCGACGGCACCGCGCCGGGCACCCTCGCCTTCATCAGCGACGGCATGGCGAGCGGCGAGACGGACGAGGCCGTAGCCGCACTCCAGGCCCTTGCCCCCGCCGACTTCCGCATCGTCGCGGGCGATGGAGCCCCAGCCGTCGCCGTCACCGCGGCGAACAACGGCGCGGACGCGCTGTCCGTCACCCTCACCCGGCTCGACGGCGGCCCGGCGCGCAGCCTGCCGCTGACGGCGCACGATTCCCGCGGCCGCCCCATCGCGGCAGGTACGGCCGATTTCGCCGCAGGCAGCGGCACGACCACCGGCACGATCACCGCCCCCTTCGAGCTGCGCAACGATTTCGCCCGCATCACCGTCGACGGCCTTGCCAATGCCGGCGGCACCTATCTCCTCGACGACGGCTTCCGCCGCCGTCGCGTCGCCTTCCTTTCCGGCGAGGTGATGGACGCCAGCCAGCCGCTGCTCTCGCCGCTGCACTATATCAACCGCGCCCTCGCCCCCTATGCCGACCTGATCGAGCCGAGCGTCGCCGACCTCTCGGTCGCCATTCCCGAACTGCTGGAACAGAACCCCTCCGTGCTGATCATGGCCGATATCGGCCGGCTGCCGGAGGACGCGCAGGACGCGGTAGAGCGCTGGATCGAGGCCGGCGGCATGCTGGTCCGCTTCGCCGGCCCGCGCCTTGCCGCAGCCCCTGCGGACGACCCGCTCGTACCGGTCCTCCTGCGCAAGGGCGAGCGGGCGCTCGGCGGCGCGCTCTCCTGGTCCGAGCCGCAGCCGCTCTCCGCCTATCCGGCAAACAGCCCCTTTTTCGGCATGCGCGCGCCGGAAAACATCCTGATCAAGCGCCAGGTGCTCGCCGAACCGACTCCGGACCTTGCCGAGCGCACCTGGGCGAGCCTTGCCGACGGCACGCCGCTGGTGACGACCGGGCCGCTCGGCTCCGGCCGCATCGTGCTCTTCCATATCAGCGCGGAAACCGGCTGGTCCAACCTGCCACTGTCCGGCGATTTCGTCGAAATGCTCCGCCGCACCGTACAGCTTTCGCGCGGCGGCGGCGTTTCGACCGGCGACGGCGCGGAGACGCGAGGCCTGCCGCCCTACCGCCTGATGACCGCGAACGGCACGCTCGCCGCCGCGACCGGCGAGGCGAAACCCCTCGCCACCGGCAATGCCGAGAAGGCCATCGCCAGCTTCGACAATCCGCCCGGCCTCTACGGCACGGAGGACGGCTATGTCGCCCACAACCTTTTCCCGCCCGGCCACGAGATTCGCCCGCTGGCTGTTGCCGACGGCGCGGGCGTGGCGCGCGAACCGCTCGCCGGAAGGCAGACCTGGTCGCTGAAGCCCTATCTTTTCACCCTCGCCGCCCTGCTGCTGCTTGCCGATTGCGCCATCGTGCTCTTCATGGGCGGCGCCTTCGCCGCGGCCGCCCGCGGCATGCCGAAGCGCGGCGCGACCGCCGCCGTGCTGCTCGCCCTTGCGGCCGGCGCGCTTGTCGCCGCCCCGCCGGAAAGCCGGGCGGCCGACGACAAGCCCGGCGACGAGGCGATCATGTCGCGGCTCGACACGACGCATATCGCCTATGTCGTCACCGGCGAGAGCGAGGTGGACCGCATTTCCGAGCGCGGCCTTGCCGGCCTCACGGAATTCCTCACCTACCGCACCACGCTGGAGCCCGGCGAACCCGTCGGCGTCGACATCTCCCGGGACGAACTGGCGCTCTACCCGATCATCTACTGGCCGGTGAGCGCCAGCGCCGAAATGCCGTCCAGCGCCGCGATCAGCCGCATCGACGCCTATATGCGCAGCGGCGGCACCGTGCTGTTCGATACGCGCGACCAGTATGTCTCGCTCGACGGCAATTCGACGAGCCCCAACACCGAGCGCCTCCAGGCAATCCTCGCCAATCTCGACATTCCGCCGCTCGAGCCCGTTCCGGCCGATCACGTCCTGACCAAGGCCTTCTACCTCCTGGCGAATTTTCCCGGCCGCTATGCCGGAAGCCCGCTCTGGATCGAGGCGGAACTGGACCGCGCCGAGGACCCGAGCCGCCCGGCCCGCGCGGGCGACGGTGTGTCGCCGATCATGATCACCGGCAACGATTTCGCCGGCGCCTGGGCGGTCGACGCCAACGGCATGGCGCTGCTGCCGACCGTACCGCCGGACGAGGTGCAGCGCGACCACGCCTTCCGCGCCGGCGTCAACATCATGATGTACATGCTGACCGGCAACTACAAGGCGGATCAGGTGCACGTCCCCGCCCTCCTCGAACGGCTGGGGCAATGACATGACCCTGCAATTCTCCCCCTTCCTGCCCTGGATCGCCATCGCCGTCATCGGCCTTGCCGGCCTCGCGCTCGCCGCCCTCGGCCTGTGGCGCGGCCTGCGCGGCGCCTTCGTCCGCGCGCTGGCCCTCGCTCTGCTGGTCTTCGCTCTCGCCAACCCCGTCTTCCTGCAGGAGGACCGCGAGGCGCTGTCGACCGTCGTGCCGGTCATAATCGACCGCAGCCAGAGCCAGGACGACGTGCAGCGCACCGCCCAGACCAACGCCGCGCTGGAGGGGCTGAAGGAACGCTTTTCCCGCTACCCGCGCATCGAGCCGCGCATCGTGGAGGCCCGCGACGACGCCACGTCGGACACGCCCTCCACCCGCCTCTTCGACGCGCTCAACGCGGCCATCGCCGATGTGCCGCGCTCGCGCGTCGGCGGCGCGATCCTCATCACCGACGGGCAGGTGCACGACATTCCGGAAGCCTCGGCCTTCTCCAGCTTCGAGGCGCCGGTGCACGCGCTCGTCACCGGCCGGCCGGACGAGTTCGACCGTCGCATCGAGATCGTCAGCGCGCCGCGCTTCGGCATCGTCGGCGAGCCGCAGGAGCTGAAATTCCGCGTGGTGGACGACGGCGCCGGGCCCGGCGGCACCGCCCGCGTGACCGTGCGCCTCAACGGCAACGAGATCGCCTCGGAAATCGCCCAGCCGGGCACCGAACAGCCGCTTCGCTTCACCGTGCCGCGCGGCGGCAACAACATTCTCGAATTCGAGGTCGAGCCGGTCGAAGGCGAGATCACCGCGGCGAACAACCGCGCCGTCCATGTCATCGAGGGCATCCGCGAGAACCTGCGCGTGCTGCTGGTCTCCGGCGAGCCGCATGCCGGCGAGCGCGCCTGGCGCAACCTTTTGAAGTCCGACACCGCCATCGACCTCGTGCACTTCACCATCCTGCGCCCGCCGGAAAAGCAGGACGGCACGCCGATCAACGAGCTTTCGCTGATCGCCTTCCCGACGCGCGAACTCTTCGTCGACAAGATCAACGAGTTCGACCTGATCATCTTCGACCGCTACCAGCACCGCGGCGTGCTGCCGATCCTTTACTACGACAACATCGCGCAATATGTCGAAAACGGCGGCGCGCTGCTGATCGCGGCAGGGCCGGAGCATGCAGGCAACGATTCCATTGCCGGCACGCCGCTCTCCGTCGTGCTGCCGGCCAACCCGACCGGCGCGATGAACGAGGCGCCCTTCTATCCCCGCCTTTCGGAGCAGGGGAAGAAACATCCGGTCACGCGCGGTCTGGAAGGCGCCGGCGAGGAACCGCCGCGCTGGGGCCGCTGGTTCCGCACCGTCGACGTGCAGCGGCCGGACGGCAATGTCGTGATGGAGGCCAATGACGGCAAGCCGCTCCTGGTGCTGAACCGCGCCGGCAAGGGCCGTGTCGCCATGCTGCTCTCCGACCAGGGCTGGCTCTGGGCGCGCGGCTTCGAGGGCGGCGGCCCGCATGTCTCGCTCTATCGCCGCACCGCCCACTGGCTGATGCAGGAACCGGCGCTGGAGGAAGAGGCACTGACCGCCCGCACCTTCGGCCGCACGCTGCAGATCAACCGCCAGACCATCGGTGACGCACCGGGCGAAGCGACGCTGAAGCTGCCCTCGGGCGCGACGCAGCAGGTGGCGCTGACCGAAGCCGAACCCGGCCTCTATCGCGCCGAAATGCCGACCGCGGAGACGGGCCTTTACGAGATCACCAATGACGACCTCACTGCGCTGGTGCATGTCGGCGCGGTCGATGCGCCGGAATTCAAGGCGACGATCTCGACCACCGAAAGCCTGAAGCCGCTCGCTGAGGCCACGAAGGGCACGGTGCGCCGGCTGGTCGACGCTGAGGGCGAGGCCGTCTCGCTGCCGCCGCTGCTGCCGGTGTCGGGCCAGGTGCGCACCGTGGACGAGAACCGCCTGTCGCTGCGCATGACGGACGAGACGGTGCTGAAGGGCATCAACTCGCTGCCGCTCTTCGCGGGCTTCGCCGGCGTCGGCCTGCTGCTCCTCGCCTTCTCGGCCATGTGGTATCGCGAAGGGCGGTAGGGCAAAGTCGGGGCTGAGCCGGAAACTCCTCCTCAAAGGTCGGAGGCAACTTCCTTATCGTCCCGCCAGCAGATCACACCCTTCAGTCGCGCATGCGTGTCTTCCGCAAAAGGCATGACGAGCACGCGGGCGGGATCGACGGGACCGGGAAAGGCCAGCGCGTTCCAGGCGACTTTCTCGAAGCCGAGCGGGCCGTAATAGGGCGGATCGCCGACGAGGACGACGGCTTCGGACCCCTTGCGTTTCGCGGCGGCGCAGGCGATGCGCAGCAGTTCCCGGCCGATGCCGCGGTTCTTGTGCGAAGGCCTGACGGCGAGCGGGCCGAGCAGATGCGCCTTGACGCCGCCCGCAAGGACCGGCGTCATGCGCACGGAGGCGATCGTCTCGCCGTCGTCGGTGCAGATGAAGGACAGCGACAGGTCGTGCGGGCCCTGCTCGCGGATGCGCGCAGCCGCGCGGACATGCCGGCCGGGACCGAAGGCTTCTTCGTTGATGTGTTCGATGGCCGCGTCGTGGGAGGCATCTTCCGTCAGGTAGACAAGGTCGTGCTTGAGCATGTTCATGGATCAGGGAACCGGAAACGAAACGAGGGATGCGGGTGGTCGCGCCGCCGCCAGGGGGCGCAGCAGGGGCATCAGCGTCGTCGTGGGGTTCCGGTATAGAACATGGAGCTAGTCGTCTTCCTTGCCGGCGTGAATGCCGGTGCTGGTCTGCGCGGATAGCAGAAATTTCGCCTCTGTCAAAGCGCAAAACGCACTGTTCATCAAAATGCACCTATCCACGCCCCGTCCTAGATGCCGTAATGGGCCGGCGTCTCACGAGTAGCCAGTTTGGTGGCTGTCCCTCAGAATGATGATGTTTGGAACGAGGTCCGAGCGATCGGCCTCAAGCATCATGAGAGGAACAGCCATGAAGTATTATGCAGGAATCG